>Ga0315298_1000046_pt1 | contig 226646 bp, 216 predicted proteins | sample WHS_1_MG_FD_203077 | JGI IMG/M metagenome (GOLD analysis project Ga0315298, IMG submission 203077) | Extremophilic microbial mat communities from Washburn Hot Springs, YNP, Wyoming, USA - WHS_1_MG | ecosystem: Environmental > Aquatic > Thermal springs > Hot (42-90C) | place: USA: Wyoming... | reverse complement strand
TGACCCGGTTTTTTTATGGGGGCGGTTTCAAGTGCGAAGCGCAACACCCCGCGGGACGCTCTCAACGATGCATTGCGTTAAGTCATGATATTTACACGCAGTCATGCGAGTGACGGCAAAAAATCGCGAGCATAGAGCCTGAGCCAGGAAACATGTGCATGAACGACTCTAAAACGCCAATCTGGGCAGCCCGCAGCGGCTGGTGGGAGCGTTTGCAGCCAGTAGAAAAGGCCCGTGTGGCTTCGGAAGTGGGCTACCAGAGCGTGCCAGCAGGGCAGGCGCTGCAGCCTCTGGGCGAAACGGCCCAGCATTGGATCGGCTTGATGTCGGGGCTTGCGAAATTTACCGTGACAACGACTAGCGGCAAACCGTTGGTTTATTCCGGCGTGGGGGCTGGCGGTTGGTTCGGCGAAGGAACGCTGATGCGACTGGGGGTGTGGCGCTATCAGGCCCAAGCCATACGCACTTGCGAATTGGCGCTGGTGCCGCGCGAAACTTTTCTGTGGTTGCTGGAGCGCAATATTGCCTTCAACCATTATTTGCTGCAGCAACTCAACGACCGCCTCGAACTGATGACCTTGCAGGCGCTGGACGATCAGCAAAGCGGTGCTGAATCGATTGTCGCCCGAACCCTGCGGCATTTGTTTCACCCGCTTGCCGGCGCGAATGGCGGCGCGCTGAAAGTCACCCAGTCAGAAATCGGCCAGCTTTGTCATTTGTCGCGCCAGCGGGTGAATCAGGCCTTTCAGCGCCTGGAGGCGGACGGTGTGCTGCATCTGCGGTATGGCGGGGTGGAAATTCTCGATGCGGACAAACTGCGGGCTTGGGAGTTTCGTTGTTTGAACGCCAAAACGTCGGAAAAATCGCTGCTCAAGCGGCGACCTACCGCGCTGCCCAGATCGAACGGCGTAGCCGATTATTTCTGCGCGTCTGATACGACTGGGGAGAGCACGAGCGCCAGTTCGGCCGAACCTCCGGGGTGCGGAACGCGCGGGTAGGGCGGCTTGGGCCACTGCCATCGTGTGGAAGGAAATACTGCGCGCATGGCCAGAATGTCGCAGTGATAGGGCGGGCCCTGTATCCACCCTTCCTCTGCGCCGGTTTTTGCGGTCTGCATGAACAGCGCGAAGAGCCGCCCATGTGGTGCCAGCCAGTGATGCAGCCGATTGGCGTAAGCCATCCAATCGTCCGGGTAAAGCGCGCACAGGCAGGTTTGCTCCCAGATGGCGTCAAACGGTTGCGGGGCGTCCCATTGCCGCACATCGGCTTGCAGAACGGTCGCCCTCAAACCCTGTTTCTGCAAGCGCTCGGTCACCAGGGCGACGGCCTGCTCCGCGTAGTCCAACGCGGTGACTTCAAACCCTGCGGCCGCCAGATGCAAAACCTCATGCCCCGCGCCACAGCCCGGCACCAGAATGCGACAGGGTTTGAGCGTGCCCTCGGCGATCCAGTGCAGAAGTTGCGGATGCACCGCGCCGCGATCCCATCCAGTCGTGTGGGTGCGAAAGCGTTCGTTCCAGAATTCAGCGGTCGGTCCGGGCATGATGGGGTTGTCGCCTCAACCATCGGCCTGAGCTTGGCTTGAAGGTCTGGCGCGAAGGTCTGAAATGGTAGGTGCATTCTGCAGCCAATTTTCGCTGGACTGCCAGGTGACTTCGGCGCGCAGCTTTGTGAGGTCGCGCATCGTTTGTTGCAGGGCTTGGGCCAGGTTGGGCGATGCCACTTCCGAGACGCAGATCAGTTGCATTTGATCTTCTCCGTCGCGCTGCGACACTTCCAGTCGTGCCCAGCGGACTTCTGGATGGCGTTTCAGAACATCCTGAATCTGATGCGGGTGAACGAAAAGGCCTCTTACTTTGGTGGCCTGATCAGCTCGGCCCATCCAGCCTGCGATGCGCAATTGCGTGCGGCCGCAAGATAGCGGAGTGTGACGCGATTCGGGAACGATAGAGGACAGATCACCTGTGCCGAAACGAATCAGCGGGTATGCCGAGTTGAGTACGGTGACAACCACTTCACCGACCTCGCCATCAGGGACGGGACGATTGTTTGGATCCAAAATTTCGATGAGCACGGATTCATCGATAAGCAATCCGTTTCGTTCTCGGGTTTCAAAGGCGATCAGACCCACATCTGCGGAGGCATAGCATTGCAATGCGGTAATGTTTGCGGCATCCAGCCGCTCGCGCAGCGCACTGTTCAATGCTTCTCCAGAGACGAGTGCCTTGGTCAGTCTTGGCAGCGCGATGCCCAACGCTTGGGCGCGATCGACCAGGATGCCGAGAAATGAGGGGGTTCCGCCATAACAATGCGCGCCCAAATCGGCGAGGGCCTGCACTTGCAACTCGGTCTGTCCGATTCCAGCGGGAAAAACCGTACATCCGAGCCGATGCGCGCCGCCTTCGAGCATGGCCCCTGCCGGGGTGAAGTGGTACGAGAAGCTGTTGTGCAGCAATTCCCCAGGGCGCAACCCAGCTGCGTGCAGGGCGCGCGCCATGCGCCAGGGATCGATGCCGCTGCCTTGAGGTTCATAGATGGGGCCAGGGGAGCTGAATACGCGGAGTGCGGTGGCCCGGTGTGGCTGCTGCGTGGTCCAACCAACGGTGGCATGGCCAGCAAACACATCGCCACCGCGCTCGCAACTTGCTCTTTGCAATGCCAGCAGCTCGCTCTTTCTCAAGACTGGAATGCGTGCGAGTGCGTCGCGCCCAGTAAGTTCTTCAGGTTCTATCTCGCACAGCCTATCTGCCCAGGCTGATGCATTGGCTTTGGCATGCGCGGCGGTGAGCTTCAGGGCCTTCCAGAACTCGGCTTCTCGCTGCTCTGCGGACCGAGTCTCAAGGGCGTCATAGGGGGTATCGTGGCATTCCATGACTACGGTTACTCCTCGGTATCTGTTGACGGTTACCGCCGGGTCAACTCAGCCAGCGTTTTCGACGGCGATAGCTTCGCGCCTCCCGGAATGACTTCTGGCCCCGGTCGGCCAGACCGAGATAGAACTCCCGTACGTCATCGTTGGCGGCCAGATCCGCCGCAGCGCCATCGAGGACCACACGGCCGTTCTCCAGGATGTAGCCGTGATCGGCATAGCGCAAGGCCATGGCCGTGTTCTGCTCGGCCAGCAGGAAAGTCGTACCTTCGCGTTGGTTGAGCTCGCGAACGATCGCGAACACTTCGTCGACGACCTGCGGCGCAAGGCCCATCGAAGGTTCGTCGAGGAGGATGAGCTTCGGACTCGCCATGAGCGCACGGCCGATGGCGCACATTTGCTGTTCGCCGCCCGAGGTATAAGCGGCCTGGCTGTGACGACGCTCTTTCAGGCGTGGAAAGTAGGTGTAGACCTTATCGAGGGTCGCTTGCACCGCACCCTTGCCATCGCGGCGGCTGTAGGCGCCGGCAAGCAGGTTGTCCTCAATGGTCAGGTGGGCAAAGCAGTGTCGTCCCTCCATGACCTGCACCACACCTTGGCGAACCAAGGCGGGTGCGTCCTCCTTGTCGATCCGGTGACCTTCATAGTGAATGGAACCCTTGGTCACCTCGCCACGCTCGGCACGAAGCAGGCACGACACTGCGCGCAAGGTCGTGGTTTTCCCTGCCCCGTTGCCTCCGAGCAGCGCTGCAATGCGTCCCTTGTCGACGCGAATGGATACCCCCTTGAGGACGAGGATGACATGGTTGTAAATCACCTCAATGCCCTGCACGTCGAGCATGGGTGGGACAGCCTGCGCAGTGGTGTGGGTAGTCATGGGTCGCCTAGAAAATCGGGTGGGCGCCCGACCTGCAGTGAGCTTGGCCGGGCAGGGTGGATCATCAGGAGCCCGAGGTCATTTCCTTTGCGCAGTCGCGCGGCGTAATGTTGTGCTCCTTGGCGTATTTGGCTGCGGCCTCGCGGACCATGGGCTTGATGATCTGCATGTCGGCCTCATACCAGGCGTCGTGCATAACCCACTTTTTCCCGTCCCACGTCTGCATGCGCGCCCAGCTTGATCCCATGTGGTCATCGCAGGTGGTTCGCAGGGGTCGAAGCTGTCCTTCGATGCCCAGTCTTTTCAGCGCAGCGTCATTGAAGTTCAGATTCTCCAGGCCCCAGCGCACCTGCTCCCCAGTCATGGGTTTCTTGCCATATTGTTCTTGGGAGCGGCGCACGCCTTCGACTGCGAGCATGGCGGAATACAGACCGCGGTTGTAGAGCACTTGGCCGACCAGATCCCGTGCGCCAGTGCCGTTGTTCTTGTCATAGACGTATTTCAAGATGTCTTGCTGCACCTTGCCGACTCCAGCGCCGTACTGCATGGCAAGCGCGTTGTAGCCTTTGGCGGATTCGCCAACATCCTTCACATCCGGTTCAGCGCCAGACCACCACACGCCATACATCCGATCCAGTGGATAGGCTGTGGCGACGGCCTCTTTCAGCGCGGTTGCATTCATCACGCCCCATCCCCACAGCAGCACATAATCGGGCCGTTCCCGGCGGACCTGCAGCCAAGTCGCCTTCTGCTCGACGCCAGGGTGGGTGACCGGCAACTTGATGAACTTGAAACCGTGCATCTTGGAGCGGGCCTCAAGCATCGCGATGGGCTCTTTCCCGTAGGGCGAGTCGTGATAGACGAGTGCGATCGTCTTTCCCTTGAGCTTTCCGGCCCCGCCCTCACGCTTGCTGAGCGCCTGCACGATGATGTCCGCCGCGGTCCAATAGGTGCCGAGCATCGGGAAGTTCCACTTGAAGACTGCGCCGTCGGCGGATTCAGACCGTCCGTAGCCTGCGGTGATCAGCGGAATCTTGTCCTTTGGGGCTTTTTCCGTGAGAGCAAAAGTCACCCCGGTGGATAGTGGTTGCACTACGGTGGCCCCAGTCGGGCCTTTCCCTTTGAGGCGCTCGTAGCATTCAACGCCGCGGTCTGTTGCGTAGGCCGTCTCGCACTCCTCCCAGGTGAGCTTTACGCCATTGACGCCACCATCTCGTGCATTGATCATTTTGAGATAGTCGACGTACCCGTTGGCCCACGGTACGCCGTTCGGGCCGTAGGGGCCGGTACGGTAGACAAGCACTGGGAAGAACTGTTCATTTGCCGCAGCCTGCGCCAGCGGGCCAGCGAGCGAGGCTGCCAGCGCGACCATGGCGGTCGCGCCCAATAGGGTTTTTCGCATGTTCATGAGGGTCTCCTTCATCGTTTTGGTGAGGTCAGGCAAGGTGCGGCGATTACGCCGCTTGGAAAACTCAGTGCGGAAAAGGCCATAGCCGCAGTTTGTTCTTGGCCGTGCTCCATAGCTTTGCCATGCCATGCGGCTCAGCGATCAGGAACAGCACGATCAACACCCCAAAGGTCATCAACTCCAGGTGCGAAATAAAACTAGTGGACGCTTGCAGCCCGAGAAAGCTGAGCAGGCGGTTGAGAAAAATGGGAAGCAGCACGATGAAGGCCGCACCGAACAGACTGCCCATCACCGAGCCCAGGCCGCCGATGATGATCATGAACAGCAGCTTGAGCGAGAGATCAATATTGAACGCGGCAGGCTCCCAGGATCCGAGATGAACGAAGGCCCAGAGTGCGCCCGCGATGCCGACAATGAAGCTGCTCACGGCGAACGCGGACAACTTGGCACGCACCGGAGAAATTCCGATCACGCTGGCCGCCACATCCATGTCGCGCGTGGCCATCCATTCGCGACCCTTACGGCCACGCACCAGGTTTTTGACGAGTAGGGCGAGAACGCTCAGTATGGCTAGGCAGAACAGATATTTGCGGATGGGGCTGTCAATCACGAAGCCAAAGACCTGCAACTGAGGGGCAGTAACAGACCCAGACGATGACCCATTGGTCAACCACGGCACATGAGCGAATACCCAGTCGGAAAAGAACTGCGCGGCCAGTGTGGCTACGGCCAAATATAGCCCGCGGATGCGCAAACTCGGTAGACCGAACACCATGCCAGCCAGGGCAGCAATCAGTCCGCCCAGTACCAGCGCGATCAGTAGCGGCATGCCGGGCAGACGTACCATCAAGTTGAAGGCCGCGTAGGCGCCTACTGCCATAAAAGCGCCCGTGCCAAGCGAAATCTGGCCACAGTAGCCGACCAATACATTGAGACCAATTGCGGCCAGCGCCAGTATGAGAAACGGCACCAATAAAGCGCGAAGCAGGTAATCCGAGCCCAGCAAGGGCACGGCGACAAAGGCGATCAACAACACGGCGCCGATGAACAAGCGATCCTGACGGATCGGGAAGATCTGGGCGTCATCGACGTAGCGGGTCTTGAACTGGCCATTTTCACGATAGAGCATCGAGTTGCCTCCTATCAAACGCGGTCGATGATGCGTTCGCCAAAAAGCCCTTGCGGCCGCGCGAGAAGTACCAGTAGGGCTAGCAGGTAGGCAAACCAGCTTTCAATTCCGCCACCGAGCAATGGGCCGAGGTAGACCTCGGCAAGCTTCTCGCCGAGGCCGACGATGAGGCCACCGACGATAGCTCCCGGCACCGAGGTGAGCCCGCCAAGAATGACCACCGGCAGACCCTTGAGCGCAATAAGCGATAGCGAAAATTGCACCCCCAGCTTGGAGCCCCAGATCATTCCGGTCACCAAAGCGACCAAGCCGGCGATGGACCACACAATCACCCACATGCGTGACAGCGGGATGCCGATGGACTGCGCTGCTTGGTGGTCGTCGGCGACGGCACGCAATGCCCGACCAACGCCCGATTTCTGGAAGAATAGGGTGAGCAGAGCAACTAGGGCCGCTGCCGAACCTGCGGCGATGAGGTCTTCGTTGCTCACCAGGATGCCGCCCGGTATCAATGACTCCAACATGATGGTGGGCTGCTTGGGCATGCCGAGATCAATGGGGTAAATGTCGTCACCCCAGACCATTTGTCCCAACCCTTCGAGGAAGTAAGCCACGCCAAGGGTCGCCATCAACAAGGTGACGCCTTCCTGATTGATCAAATGGCGTAGCACCAGCCTTTCAATCAACCAGGCAAGCACCACCATGATGGCGAAAGCCAGCAGAAAGGCCAGCGGCCAGGGCATGTGTTCCTGGAGTCGCGCCATGGCCAGCGCGGCGAATAGCACCATTGCACCCTGGGCAAAGTTGAACACCCCGGAGGCTTTGTAGATCAACACGAAGCCCAGCGCGATCAGGGCGTAGAGCACGCCGGACATGAGGCCGGCGATGATGGTTTCGATGAAAAATCCCATGGTTTCTCACCCTTCCTGTGTGGCCGATCCGAGGTAGGCGCGGATCACCTCCGGGTTCGCGCGTACCGCATCAGGGGTGTCATCGGCAATCTGGCGGCCATAGTCCAGCACAACGACTCGGTCTGACAGATCCATCACCACCCCCATGTCGTGTTCGATCAATACGATCGTTGTGCCGAACTCCTCGCGCGCTTCGAGGATGAAGCGGCTCATGTCTTCCTTTTCTTCCAGATTCATGCCGGCCATAGGCTCATCGAGCAGTAGTAGCTTGGGCTCCATCGCCAAGGCGCGGCCCAGGTCTACCCGTTTCTGCAGACCGTAAGGCAGACGTCCCACAGGCACTTTGCGCCAAGCCTGGATTTCGAGGAAATCGATGATGCGTTCGACCACCAAGCGGTGCGTGACCTCCTCGCGCACGGCTGGTCTGAGCCGCAAGGCCTGAGAGAGCAGGCCGCAGCGCATGTGCAGATTGCGACCCGCCATGATGTTGTCGAGCACGCTCATGCCCGAGAACAGCGCCAGATTTTGGAAGGTACGTGCAATGCCCAATTTTGCCGCGAGGACGGGGCGCATCAAACCCAGCGCTTGGCCGGCAAAAGTCAAGCGTCCCTGCTGGGGCTGATAGACGCCATTGATCACATTGAGCAGCGAACTCTTTCCGGCGCCGTTGGGTCCGATGATCGCCCGGATTTCGCCTGGCTGAATATCGAAGCCGATACTCTGCAGCGCCTTGATGCCACCGAATCGCAGGTGGATATCTTCCAGGCGCAACACCGGCATTTGGGGTGCGGCGAACGCTTGCGCCGACGAAGGTTGTTTGAAGGCTGATGCGGTGTCGAGCAGGGCGGCCATGGTGGGTCTCACGAGATCAGGCAGCCGAGCGCATTGCCGGGTAAACCTGGGCATTGCGCAGTCTCAAGTCAGACTGAACGGTGCCCGTGCGGCCATCGTCAAAGCGCACCTTCACGCTTAGATGGTGATGGGTCTGAGCGGGGTCATACAACGCAGCGACAAGACTGCCGTATTTTTCTGCCACAAAACGGCGGCGCACCTTTCGGGTCCGTGTGAGTTCGTCGTCGTCCGGATCGAGCTCCTTGTGGAGTACGGCAAAGCGGTGGATCTGCAAGGCGGCCGTATGTGGGTCGGCGGCAAGATCGGCGTTGACCTTGGCTACGCATTCAGCCACGAGATCGGCAACTTCTGACTTGCCTGAAAGATCGGCGTAACCGGTGTACGGCAGACCGAACTTTTCGGCCCAACTTCCTACTGCTGGAAAGTCGATATTGATCATTGCGACCACATGGTCGCGTCCTGCCCCAAAGGCTACCGCCTCTTTGATCGCCGGGAAAAACTTCAGCCTGTTTTCAATCAGTTTGGGGGCAAACAAGGCTCCGCCCGAGAGTGCCGACACATCCTTGGCGCGATCGATAATGCGCAGCTGACCATCCGGTTCCAGCCAACCGGCGTCTCCGGTGTGGTACCAACCGTCGGCATCAAGCACTTCGGAAGTGGCCTCCGGGTTCTTGTAGTACTCGCGCAGCAGACCAGCGCTGCGAAGCAGAATTTCTCCGTGCTCAGCGACCCGCAGTTCCACGCCCGGCGCTGGAAGACCGACGCTATCGCTGCGCACGCCGTTATCGGGTTGCATGCAGACGAAGACGGCGGTTTCAGTGGAGCCATAGAGCTGTTTGAGGTTGATGCCAATAGACCGATAGAAACGGAATAGTTCCGGCCCTATTGCCTCTCCCGCGGTATAGGCCACGCGGATTCGGCTCATTCCCAGCACGTTGCGCAGCGGCGCCAGCATCAATAGGTCGGCTATGGGCAACAACAAGAGATCAAGCTTGCGGGGCGGTTTGCCGTTGTCTTTCGCCGCGTGCACCCTTTGGGCGATGGCCAGACTAGCGTCGAACAAGCGGCGCTTGGGGGGAGCGGCATCGTCCATGCGCACGCGCACGTCGGTGAGCAGCGCTTCGAATACCCGGGGTGGGGCGAAGTAATAAGTCGGGCCGATTTCGTGCAGGTCGATCGCCACGGTCGAAGGCGATTCCGGGCAGTTCACCGTGTATCCGCAGACCAGATGCTGGGCGTAGGAAAAGATGTTCTGTCCGATCCAAGCCGGTGGCAGGTAGGCGAGTACCTCTTCCTGTGGCCCAAGACGGTCAAAGGCAGCACCGGCACGAGCGCGGTCGATCAAACTACCGTGCGTGTGCACAACCCCTTTGGGTTTGCCGGTGGTGCCAGAAGTGAAGAAGAGTGCAGCCACGTCGTCTGTCTCGATGGACTGCACGACGGCATCGAAGCCGCCAGAATGCCGAGTCCACCAGTCAGTGCCCTCGGTTTCAATCTGATCAAGACTGAGGAGACAGGCCGCCTCGGCCTTTCTGAGCCCGCGCGGATCGTGATAAAGAATGTGCTGCAGAAATGGAAGCTGATCGCGGATGTCCAGCAGCTTGTCGACCTGCTCCTCGTTCTCCGCCACCGCGAGTTTCACCTCGGCGATTTGCAGTGGGTAGACCAACTCGGCTGCGACGGCGTCTTGGTAAAGCGGTGCGGGGATTGCGCCCAAACATTGAGCGGCCAGCATGGTGGCATAAAGGCGCGGCCGGTTCTCGCCGATGATTGCAATATGGTCGCCTCGGCTGACCCCCAATTTGGCAAGACCACCTGCAAGCTGCTGTACCCAGTCGAGTGCCCGATCCCAGGTGGTTTCCTGCCAGATGCCCAACTCCTTTTCGCGCCACGCGATTCCCTTGGGACGGATTCTGGCCTGCTCGCAAAGAAGCTGGGGGAATGTCCTCCCAGCGGAATGCGCATACTCCATGTCTCCTCCTTTGGCTACCGGGTAGACGGTTACAACCGAATGACAAAAACCCAGGTGAAATTACATTTTGAAACGGAGTGTATGCAGTTGTTTGGTGCATATTTGTCTTCCAGCTGACAATTCATCCAGAAAATGACTAGGGATTACACGGAGAGTGAAGGGTCGTGCGCTTGGATGCATGTCCTGACCGAGCACGAGCGAGAGCGGGTGCGTGGCTCCTTGCATCGGCAAAATGTTGATGCGGGTGCGATGATTTGTCACCGTGGCGATGAGGCGCGGTACTGGGTAGGTGTGCTGGACGGGCTGGTCAAGATTTCCTCGGTCTCGGTCAGCGGAAAATCTCTGACTTACACGGGCGTGGCACCGGGCGGATGGTTTGGTGAGGGCACTCTGCTAAAAGGCGAGCATTGGCGCTATGACGTCATTGCGTTGCGCAATAGCCATATCGGTCTGTTGCCGGCCGAGTGCTTTTTCTGGCTGTTGGACCGTAGTCTCGAGTTCAATCGGGTCATCGTCAACCAACTCAACGAGCGGCTCGGGCAGTTCATAGGCCAACTCCAAATTGACCGACTTTCAGGCGCAGATGAACGGGTTGCCCGTACGGTTGCCGCTATGTTTCATCCCATCCTTTATCCCGGCGTGGATAGGTGGCTGCGTATCTCTCAGGAAGAGCTTGGATATCTCTGCGGTCTATCGCGTCAACGGGTGAACAAGGCGTTGAGTCATCTCTGCAGTCTGGGATTACTGCAGCTACGCTATGGCGGAATTGAAGTGCCCGATCTCAATGCGCTGCGGGCATACGAATCCGACGGGGCCGAGGGCGAAGCATCGGTTCTGCGAGGTCTAGGGTAAGTCCTTAGAATGCGCCAGTTGCCCTGCGGTGCGGGGCATTTCTCAAAGAGAAGACTGAATCGTCTGTCTTTCCCGCCCAACATCCCTCCAAACATGCAAGACACTTTTGCTCGGCCCATTGTCCAGATCGACGCGCTCGATTTTGGGTATGGCGAGCGGCCGATTCTGCGTCACATCGACATGACCATTCAGCGGGGTCAGGTGGTCGCGGTGATGGGCGCATCGGGCGGGGGGAAGACCACGCTGCTGCGGCTGATCGGCGGGCAGGTCAGGCCCCAGCGGGGTTCGGTGCGGTTCGAGGGACAAGACCTGGCCGGTGCGTCGCAGGATCAGATTTTCGCCATGCGGCGGCGCATGGGCATGTTGTTTCAGTTCGGCGCCCTGTTCACCGATATGAGCGTGTTCGACAACGTGGCGTTTCCCTTGCGCGAGCACACGGATTTGCCGGATTCGATGATTCGCGATCTGGTGCTGATGAAGCTCAACGCTGTCGGGCTGCGCGGCGCGCGCGATCTTTATCCCGCAGAGCTTTCGGGCGGGATGGCGCGGCGGGTGGCGATGGCGCGGGCCATTGCGCTCGATCCGGCGCTGGTGATGTATGACGAGCCGTTTGCCGGGCTCGACCCCATTTCGCTGGGGATTTCGGCGCGGTTGATTCGCAGCCTCAACGACGCGCTGGGCCTGAGCAGCATTGTGGTGTCGCACGATGTCGAGGTGACTTTCGACATCGCCGATTATGTTTATATCCTGGGCAACGGCAGCTTGATCGCGCACGGCACGCCGCAGCAGATGCGCGAGAGCACCGATCCCCTGGTGCATCAGTTCGTGCGCGGCGAGCCCGACGGCCCGGTGCATTTTCATTACCCGGCTGCGGCGATTGGCGATGATTTTTTGCGGCCTGACAGCGTGCGCAAGGAGCGGGCATGACGGTGGCTGACAGACTGGTTTCCATCGGCGCCGGCACACGGCAACTGCTGTCCAGCCTAGGTTATGCGGCGCGCTTGTTCGTGCGGCTGCTGTGGCTGGTCGGCCGGGTGTTCATGCGTCCCAGCCTGCTGATTCAGCAGATGTATTTTCTCGGCAATCTGTCGCTGGTCATCATTGCGGTGTCGGGTCTGTTCGTCGGCTTCGTGCTGGGGCTGCAGGGTTACTACACCTTGTCGCGTTACGGTTCGTCGAGCGCGCTGGGGGTGCTGGTGGCGCTGTCGCTGGTGCGCGAGCTCGGGCCCGTCGTCACCGCCTTGCTGTTTGCCGGTCGCGCGGGCACCTCGCTGACTGCCGAAATCGGTCTGATGAAGGCCGGCGAGCAGATTGCGGCGATGGAGATGATGGCCGTCGATCCGGTGGTGCGCGTGCTTGCTCCGCGGTTCTGGGCTGGTGTGATCGTCATGCCCCTGCTGGCGGCTGTGTTCAGCGCGGTGGGCATCATGGGCGGCTATGTGGTGGGGGTGGTGATGATCGGCGTCGATGCCGGGCAGTTCTGGTCGCAGATGCAAAGCGGCGTCGATGTGTTCAAGGATGTGGGTAATGGGGTGATCAAAAGCGTGGTGTTCGGCCTGGCCGTCACCTTTGTCGCGCTGTTGCAAGGCTGGCGCAGTCAGCCGACACCCGAGGGTGTGTCGCGGGCCACCACGCGCACCGTGGTCATTGCTTCGCTGGCGGTACTGGCACTGGATTTTGTGCTGACCGCCATGATGTTCAGCACCTGAGGGCATGAGGCCCTGGAGTTGTCGCAAATGAATCAACGAAAAATCGATCTGTGGGTGGGCATACTCGTTGTGCTGGGAGCTGCCGCCTTGCTGTTTCTGGCGCTCAAGGCGGGCAATCTGCTGCAGATCAACTGGGGGCCAACCTATTCGGTGACGGCCCGGTTTGACAATATTGGCGGCCTCAAGGCAGACGCGCCGGTGAAGAGCGCGGGCGTGGTCGTGGGGCGGGTGACGTCCATCACCTTTGACAATCAGACCTTCCAGGCCGATGTGCACATGGCTATCGATCAGCGTTTCAAATTCCCGGTGGATACCTCGGCCAAGATTCTGACAGCCGGTTTGCTGGGCGATCAATACATTGATTTCAGCCCCGGCGGCAGTGAAAAGAATCTGGCCAACGGCTCAGTGATTCGCAATACCCAGTCGGCCGTGGTGCTCGAAAATCTGATCGGTCAATTCCTCTACAACAAAGCCGCTTCAAGCGGGGCGGGAGACGGCAAATGAAACCGATGGCGCGATTCATTCCGCTGCTGGCGCTGGCTGCCCTGGGCGGCTGTGCCACGCACAACCCGCAAGACCCGCTAGAGCCTTACAACCGGGCGATGTTCACCATCAATGATAAGGTCGACAAGGCCGTGCTCAAGCCAGTTGCCACCGGCTATAAAGCCGTCACGCCCACGCCGATTCGCCACGGTGTGACCAATTTCTTCGGCAATTTTGGCGATGTGTGGTCGATGACCAATGACTTTCTGCAGGGCAATGTGCACGATGGTTTGAGTACCTTTATGCGCGTGGGGGTCAACTCGGTGTTCGGTCTGTTTGGCACCCTCGACATCGCTACCGAGATGGGCATTTACAAACACCCCAACGATTTCGGGCTCACGCTGGCGCGCTGGGGCGTGGGTTCCGGGCCGTATGTGGTGCTGCCGTTCTACGGACCGAGCACGGTGCGCGACGCCGCTGGCACCGGGGTGTTTCTCGCTTATGGCCCAACGGCGCAGATCAGCCCGCCCAGCGCCAGCTATGGCGCGCTGGCGCTCAATCTGGTGAATACCCGCGCCAATCTGCTGAGCGCCTCCAATTTGTTCGACCAGATTGCGCTCGATCCCTACGTCTTTACACGCAGCGCCTATGAACAGCGCCGCAAATCCCAGGTTGAAGAGGTGCGCGACCGGCCCATCATCGATCTGGGCGAGCCCAATCCGCTGGCCAAGTACAGCTACGACGACGCGAACGGGGGCCTGATGAGTTTTGCCTCCCCGACGCCGACTGCCGCGGCCAGCGCGGTGAACTCGGACGCCAAGACGAACGCCCCCTCGCACTGAACCGACTGCCGCTGTCATCCTCAGGGGTGGCGGCGCGTTAATCGACACAACACAAGAACTGGAGAACCTCCCATGCTTCGACGCCACTTCATGGCTTTATCCCTGTCTTCCGCGGTGATGCTGGCCGGGGTTCCGGTGCTCGCTCAGGCCGCAGACACACTCTCGCCGCCGCAACTGATCGAGACCATGTCGAACGAGATCATTCGCGATGTGCAGCAGGATCCAAAACTACGCTCGGGCAATCCCGAGGTGGTCATGCAGTTCGTAGAGCAGAAAATCCTGCCCAATGTGGACTTCCAGAAAATCACTCAGAGCGCCGTGGGGCGCTACTGGCGCGAAGCCACTCCGGCACAGCGCACCGCGCTGGAGCAGCAGTTCAAACAACTGCTGGTCTATACCTACGCTGGCGCCGTCAAGCAGATCAAGGATCAGAAGGTCAAGATGCTGCCTTACCGTGAACCCGCGAATGCGCAGGATGTGACGGTGCGTACCCGCGTGATCAACAACGGCGAACCGCTGCAACTCGACTACCGCCTGGAGAACACTCAGGCCGGCTGGAAGATCACCGATGTCAACGTCATGGGCATCTGGCTGGTGGATAACTATCGCAGCGTGTTCGCCCAGGAGATCGGGCAAAAAGGCATCGATGGCCTGATCGCCACGCTGAAGGAAAAAAACCAGAACCTCGCCCAGGCCAAGGGCTGATCTGGATTTCACCATGCCGGTTTACGCCCTGCCCGCTGACCTGACCCTCGATACCGCCTCGGCCGTGCGGCGCCAAGCGCTGGCGGCTTTAGGTGAGGCTTCGGGTGCGCAGTCAACGCCTTGGGTGGTCGATGCGGGCGCCCTGCACACCTTCGACTCCGCCGCGCTGGCCCTCTTGCTCGAATTGCGCCGTGTCGCCCCTCAGCAAGCCCTAGAGGTAAAGGCCATTCCTGCCCGATTGCGTGATCTGGCGAAGGCTTACGGGCTTGAGTTTCTGTTCGGCCCGGCAGCCGAGCATCCCTGATTTTTCTCGCCCGAGCGGAGCGGCGCGTCGCGCCCGGTCTGCGCGGGCGCTGTTCATCGCTCATGTCATCAAATCCTCCTGCTGTTTCCTTTGATCGCGTCGTCAAGCAGTACGGCCAGAATCTGGCCGTCGATGGCGTCGCGCTCGACATTGCCGACGGCGAGTTCTTCGGTCTGCTCGGCCCCAACGGCGCGGGCAAAACCACGCTCATCAGCATGCTGGCCGGCCTCACGCGCCCGACTTCGGGTCATGTGCGAGTGGTCGGCTTTGATGTGCAGCGCGACGCCGCTGCGGCCCGCCGTCTGCTGGGCGTCGTCCCGCAGGAACTGGTGTTCGACCCGTTTTTCACCGTGCGCCAGGTGCTGCGCATTCAATCGGGCTATTTCGGCTTCAGGCAGAACGATCCGTGGATCGACGAATTGCTGCACAACCTCGGGCTCACCGCGCAGGCCGACAAGAACATGAGGGCTTTGTCCGGCGGCATGAAACGCCGGGTGATGGTGGCACAGGCGCTGGTGCACCGGCCGCAGGTCATCGTGCTCGACGAGCCCACGGCGGGAGTCGATGTCGAACTGAGGCAATCACTGTGGGAGTTCATCGCCCGGCTCAACGCCGAAGGCCATACCGTGCTGCTCACCACGCACTATCTCGAAGAAGCCGAGGCGCTGTGCAAACGCATCGCGGTGATCAAGGGCGGCAAGGTGGTCGCGCTCGATCGCACCGAGGCGCTACTGCAGCGGTTTGCGTCGTCGGTGCTGTACTTCCGCCTGCTCAAGGGGCGCTTGCCCGAGGGTCTGGGCGCCGAGCAGGGCGGGCGGGTGGCGCTAGCCGTGCGGGGCGCGCAGGATGTGGAGCACAAGCTCGCCGCGCTGCGCCAGGCGGGCTGCGAGATCGATGAACTGGAACTGCGCCGCGCCGACCTCGAAGACGTGTTTCTCGAATTGATCGGAGCCGCGCGATGACCGGGCTGTACACCCTGCTGCAGAAGGAACTGCAGCGCTTTATCAAAGTGGGCTTCCAGACTGTGGCGGCCCCCGTGGTCACGGCGCTGCTCTATCTGTTGATTTTCTCCCACGCCTTCACGGCGCACCTGCAGGTATTTGGGCATGTGCCGTACACCGCCTTCCTCATCCCTGGTCTGATGATGATGAGCGTGTTGCAGAACGCGTTCGCCAACACCTCGTCTTCGCTCATCCAGTCCAAGATCACCGGCAATCTGGTGTTCGTGCTGCTATCGCCGCTCAAACCCTGGGAACTGTTCGTGGCCTACGTGGGCGCTTCGGTGCTGCGGGGGCTATTGGTCGGCGCCGGGGTATTGCTGGTGACGATGTGGTTCGTGCCGCTGACCTTTGTGTATCCGCTGTGGATTCTTATTTTTGCCATTCTGGGGGCGAGCATGCTGGGCGCGCTCGGCCTGATTGCCGGTATCTGGGCGGAGAAGTTCGATCAGATGGCCGCCTTCCAGAACTTCATCATCACCCCCGCGACGTTTCTGTCGGGCGTGTTCTACTCGGTTCACAGCCTGCCGGGTTTCTGGAAACTGGCCTCGCACCTCAACCCGTTTTTCTATCTGATCGACGGCTTCCGCTATGGTTTTTTCGGCTCGGGCGATGTCTCGCCCTGGGTCAGTCTGCTGGCGGCGCTGCTGGGTAACCTGCTTTGCGGCGGCATCGCCCTGGCTATGCTGATGCGCGGCACCAAACTTCGGAACTGAACCCCATGTCTTTGCCCACCCCCCAAGACCTCCACCGCTACATCGCTGCGGGGCTGGAATGCAGCCATCTGCACGTCGAAGGCGACGGCCAGCATTTTTACGCCACCATCGTCAGCGCGGCTTTCGAGGGGCGCAACCGGGTGCAGCGGCATCAACTGGTCTACGGCGCACTCGGCGAGCGCATGCGCGCGGAAATTCACGCGCTGTCCATGAAAACGCTCACCCCGCAGGAATTCGCGGCAATGCCGAACGCCTAGAATCCTGCCTTTTTCGCACGCGACGACGCGTGCTGCTGGGTAGCGCAAGACTGCCTAGCTGAAGGTCATCATGGACAAACTCAGAATCACCGGGCAGCGCACGCTGCAAGGCGTGGTGCAGGCCAGCGGGGCGAAGAACGCCGCGCTGCCGCTGATCGCCGCCGCGTTGCTCACCGCCGAGACGGTGCAGTTGAGCAACGCGCCGCAACTCATGGATGTGCGCACCCTGGCCAAGCTGCTGCGCAGCCTGGGCGCTCAGGTCGAACAGGACGGCGGGCAGATCCGCCTCAGTGCCGCAGCGGTGAATCACTACGAGGCATCGTATGAACTGGTCAAGACCATGCGCGCCTCGGTGCTGGTGCTCGGCCCCTTGCTGGCGCGATTCGGGCAGGCGCGGGTGAGCCTGCCCGGAGGTTGCGCCATCGGCGCACGCCCGGTCGATCAGCACATCAAGGGCTTGCAGGCGCTGGGGGCGGACATCGCCGTGGAACATGGCTATATCGTGGCCCGCGTGGCGACGCCTTCGGGCCGGTTGCGCGGCGCGCGCATCACCACCGACATGGTCACCGTGACGGGCACCGAAAACCTGATGATGGCCGCCACGCTGGCCGAGGGCGAGACCCTGATCGACAACGCGGCGCGCGAGCCCGAGATTGTCGATCTCGCCAACCTGCTGCGTGCCATGGGCGCGCAGATCCGCGGCGACGGAACCTCGCAGATTCGCATTCAGGGCGTGGACGCCTTGCACGGCGCGTCGCACCGCATCATTCCCGACCGCATCGAAGTCGGCACTTTTCTGTGCGCCGCCTTGGCCGCGCGCGGCGATGTGACGGTGCAGGGGGCCGAGCCTGCACACCAGGACGCCTTGCTCGACAAGCTTCGCGAAGCCGGAGCCCAGATCGACACCGGCGCCGACTGGATTCGACTGCGGGCCGATGCGCTGCCCGGCGGTCGTCCGCGCGCCGTCTCTGTGCGCACGACCGAATACCCCGGCTTTGCCACCGATATGCAGGCGCAGTTCATGGCGGTCAACTGCCTGGCAGAAGGCGCCGCGCGCATGACCGAGACCATTTTCGAGAATCGCTTCATGCATGTGCAGGAGCTCATGCGGCTGGGTGCGCAGATCGATATCGACGGTCACACCTGCGTGGTGCATGGCGTGCCGCAGCTCTCTGGCGCCACCGTCATGGCGACCGACCTTCGCGCCTCGGCCGGCCTGGTGGTGGCGGCGCTGGCGGCTGAAGGCGAAACCGTGATCGACCGCATCTATCACCTCGACCGCGGCTATGACGCCATGGAGGTCAAGCTGCGCGGCCTGGGCGCGCAGATCGAACGTATCGGCGACCGCATCAGCGGCAAGTAAGGAAACCGACATGCTGACCCTCGCATTGTCCAAGGGACGAATTTTCGAAGACACCCTGCCCATGCTGGCGCGGGCGGGCATCACGGTGTCGGGCGATCCCGAGTCCACGCGCAAACTCATCCTGCCGACCAATCGGCCCGATGTGCGCGTGGTGCTGGTGCGGGCCAGCGATGTGCCGACCTATGTTCGCTACGGCGGCGCCGACATCGGTGTGGCCGGGCTGGACGTGCTGCGCGAATACTTCGCCGGGAGCGGGGCGGACGGCTTGTATCTGCCGGTCGATCTGGGCATTGCCCGCTGCCGCCTGAGCGTGGCGGTGCGGCATGATTTCGACTACGCAGGCCAGGTCAAACAGGGCGCGCGTCTGCGGGTGGCCACCAAATACCTGCACATGGCGCGCGAGCACTTCGCCACCAAGGGCGTGCACGTCGATCTGGTCAAGCTCTACGGTTCGATGGAACTGGCGCCGCTTACCGGGCTGGCCGATGCCATCGTCGATCTGGTGTCCACTGGCGGCACGCTCAAGGCCAACGGCCTGATTGAGGTCGAGCACATCATGGACATTTCCGCGCGTCTCATCGTCAACCAGGCCGCGCTCAAAACCCGCACGGCTTTGCTCAAACCCCTGATCGACCAACTGCGCCAAGCCGCGCAAGCCACCGAGGAGGCCGCTGCATGAACGCCCCGCTCAATGCCCCGATCCATGCTTTGCAACTGCGGCGGCTGGACGCCACCGGCCCCGATTTCGAGACGCAATACCGTGCCCTGTTCGCCCGCATGGCCGATGAAAACGCCGAGATCGATGCCCGCGCGGCCGACATCCTGCGCGATGTGCAACAGCGCGGCGATGCCGCCGTGCTCGATTTCACCCGCAAGTTCGACCGCCTCGACGCGCCCGACATGGCCGCGCTCGAAATCAGTCAGGCCGAGCTACAGGCCGCGCTTGCCGCCATCACTGCGGAGCAGCGCAGCGCGCTGGAGGCGGCCGCCATCCGGGTGCGCCGCTACCACGAGCGCCAGTTGCAACAAGTCGGCCAGAGCTGGGAGTACCGCGATGAAGACGGCACTCTGCTCGGCCAGAAGGTCACGCCTCTCGACCGCGTGGGCATTTACGTGCCCGGCGGCAAGGCGGCCTATCCCTCTTCGGTGCTGATGAACGCCATTCCGGCGCATGTGGCGGGTGTGCAAGAGATCATCATGGTCGTGCCCACGCCGGGCGGCGAGCGCAATCCGCTGGTGCTGGCCGCGGCGGCCGTGGCCGGCGTGAGCCGGGCCTTCGCCATCGGCGGGGCGCAGGCGGTGGGCGCGCTGGCTTACGGCACGGCCACCGTGCCCGCGGTGGACAAAATCGTCGGCCCTGGCAACGCCTATGTGGCCGCGGCCAAGCGGCGGGTGTTCGGCGTTTGCGGCATCGACATGATCGCCGGGCCGTCCGAGATTCTGGTGCTCGCCGACGGCAGCACGCCGCCCGACTGGGTGGCGATGGATCTGTTCAGCCAGGCCGAGCATGACGAGCTGGCGCAGAGCATCCTGCTCTGTCCGGACTCGGCCTATATCGACGCCATGGCCGAGGCCATCCACCGGCTGCTGCCCGACATGCCGCGCAGAAACATCATCACCGCCTCGCTGAACGGCCGCGGCGCGCTTATCCGCGTGCGCGACATGGCGCAGGCCTGTGAGCTGGCCAACCGCATCGCGCCAGAGCATCTGGAGATTTCCGCGCAGAACCCGCATCAATATGTGCCCGCGCTCAAGCACGCTGGCGCGCTGTTTCTAGGCGCCTACACCTCCGAGTCGCTCGGCGACTACTGCGCCGGGCCCAACCATGTCTTGCCCACTTCGGGCACGGCCCGGTTCTCCTCGCCGCTGGGGGTGTACGACTTCATCAAGCGCTCCAGCATCATCGAGGTCAGCGCCGAGGGCGCGCAGCAACTCGGCCGTATCGCCAGCGTGCTGGCCCACGGCGAACGCCTGACCGCGCACGCCCGCGCCGCCGAAATGCGGCTGCGCTGAAACGGAGCTGCCATGAGCCGATTCTGGAGCGAAGTCGTTCACGGTCTGACCCCTTATGTGCCGGGCGAACAGCCGCGCATCGATGGGCTGATCAAACTCAACACCAACGAATGCCCGTATCCGCCCAGCGACAAGGTGCTGCAGGCTATCGCGGCACAGACCACGGGCGATTTGCGTCTGTACCCAGATCCGCAGGCTGCAGGGCTCAAGGCCGCGATTGCACACCATCACGGGCTGAAGGCCGAGCAGGTCTTCGTCGGCAACGGCTCGGACGAAGTGCTGGCGCATGCCTTCATGGCCTTGCTGCGTCACCCGGCGCCGTTGTTGCACCCCGACATTTCCTACAGCTTCTACCCCGTTTACGCCCGCCTGTATGGCATCGAGACTTGCGAGATCGCGCTGCGCGCCGATTTCTCGATCGCGGTCGATGACTATCTGCAGGCCGGGCCGAATGGCGGCATCATCTTTCCCAATCCCAATGCCCCAACCGGCATGGCGCTGCCCCTGGCGGAAGTGGAACGTCTGCTGGCGGGCAATCCCGATTCCGTGGTGGTGGTCGATGAGGCGTATGTCGATTTCGGCGCGCAGACCGCTGCACCCTTGATCGACCGCTATCCGCAATTGCTGGTGATCCGTACCCTGTCCAAGGCCTGGGCGCTGGCCGGCTTGCGCGTGGGCTATGCGCTGGGCCACCCCGATCTGATCGAAGCGCTCCGTCGGGTGAAAGACAGCTTCAATTCCTATCCCCTCGACCGCCTTGCGCTCGCCGGTGCCACAGCCGCCCTGTCGGATGCCGCCTGGCTGGCGCAGACCAGCGCACGCATTCAAGCCAGCCGTGAGGCCTTGAGCGAAGGCCTGCGTGCGCGTGGGTTCGAGGTGCTGCCTTCGCAGGCGAATTTCGTGTTCGCGCGCCACCCCGCACACGAGGGCGCAAGCCTGGCGGCGCAGTTGCGCGAGCAGCGCATTCTGGTGCGGCAATTCGCCCGCCCGCAGCGCATTGCCGACTTTCTGCGCATCACCATCGGCACCCCGCAGCAGTGCGAAGCCTTGCTGAACGCTTACGACGCCGTTGCGCAGCAGACGGCGGCGTCGCGCTGACGTTACGATTGCGCCTATTGACCGCCGTATTGGCTACCGTATTGACCGCCGTTTTTGACGCCACTTTCCCATGCGCACTGCCCAGGTTTCCCGCAACACCGCCGAGACGCAAATCACCGTGTCCCTCAACCTCGACGGCACCGGCGTCTCCAAACTGTCCACCGGTGTGGGCTTCTTTGATCACATGCTCGACCAGATCGCCCGGCACGGGCTGATCGACCTCGACATCCAGGCCAAGGGCGATTTGCATATCGACGCGCATCACACGGTCGAAGACGTGGGCATCACGCTGGGCCAGGCGCTGGCGCGGGCCATCGGCGACAAGAAGGGCATCCGCCGTTATGGCCATGCCTATGTGCCGCTCGACGAAACCCTGAGCCGCGTGGTCATCGATTTTTCAGGCCGCCCCGGTCTGGAATGGCATGTGCCGTTCACCCGTGCGATGATTGGCGAATTCGACGTCGATCTGGCCCACGAGTTTTTTCAGGGGCTGGTCAACCACGCCGCCATCACCGTGCATGTCGACAATCTGCGCGGCGACAACGCCCATCACCAGTGCGAAACCGTGTTCAAGGCTTTCGGTCGCGCCCTACGGGCGGCCGCCGAGCGCGATCCTCGCATGGGCGAGGTGATTCCCTCGACCAAAGGTTCGCTGTAAATTGGCATTACAGGTCCGCTCTTGTCTTTCTGTCTTTCGCGCTGCTTTGCTGAAGTCAAACCGCCTCCTTCCCTGAATCGATGAAACGCGTTGCCGTTGTGGACTATGGCATGGGCAATCTGCGCTCGGTGTCGCAAGCCGTGGCGCATGTCGCCACAGGCTCCGAGTTCGACGTGGTCGTGACCTCCGACCCCGCCGTGGTGCGCGCAGCCGACCGCGTAGTGCTGCCCGGCCAGGGCGCCATGCCCGACTGCATGCGTGAGCTGCGCGAGTCCGGCCTGCAAGAGGCCGTGCTGCAAGCGGCCGCCAGCAAGCCGCTGTTCGGCGTGTGCGTGGGCATGCAGATGCTGCTCGATCACAGCACCGAAGGTCATGTCGATGGTCTCGGCCTGATTCCCGGCCAGGTGCAGCGCTTCGAGCTCGACGGCCAGTTGCAGCCCGATGGCAGCCGCTACAAAGTGCCGCATATGGGCTGGAACGCGGTGTGGCAGGGTCGCGATGCGCGTGGGGCGCTGCATCCGCTATGGGCGCAGGTGCCTGATGGCGCGGCGTTCTACTTCGTGCACAGTTTTTACGCCGCGCCGCAAGACGGCAGCCACAGTGCGGGCGAGACCGAGTATGGCGTGCGGTTTGCCAGCGCGGTGGCGCGCGACAATCTTTTCGCCACCCAGTTTCACCCCGAAAAAAGCGCCGACGCGGGGCTGATGCTGTATCGCAATTTTCTGCACTGGTCGCCCTGACGGTGCGGTTTCCTCAACTTTCTTCGAGCCACTCTTTTCATTTGCCCTGACATCATGCTGCTCATTCCGGCAATCGACCTCAAGGACGGCCAGTGCGTTCGCCTCGAACAAGGTGAAATGCAAGGCGCCACGGTGTTCTCCAAAGATCCCGCCGCCATGGCCCGGCACTGGATCGACCAGGGCGCTGAACGCCTGCATCTGGTCGATCTCAACGGCGCCTTCGCTGGCAAGCCGCGCAATGCCGAGGCCATTGCCGCGATTCTCGACGAGGTGGGCGATGAAATTCCGGTGCAGCTCGGCGGCGGCATCCGCGATCTCGACACCATCGAGGCCTATCTCGATCAGGGCCTGAGCTTTGTCATCATCGGCACGGCCGCGGTGAAAAGCCCCGGCTTCCTGCGTGATGCCTGCAGCGCTTTTGGCGGGCACATCATCGTCGGCCTCGATGCCCGCGACGGCAAAGTCGCCACCGATGGCTGGAGCAAACTCACCGGCCACGAAGTCGCCGATCTGGCACGCAAGTTCCAGGACTACGGCATCGAAGGCGTGATCTACACCGACATCGGCCGCGACGGCATGCTCACCGGCATCAATATCGAGGCCACCGTGCGACTGGCCGAAGTGCTCGATGTGCCGGTCATCGCCTCCGGCGGCCTCTCAGGCATGGACGACATCGAAAAGCTCTGTGCGGTGGAAAGCAGCGGCGTCGAAGGCGTAATCTGCGGCCGCTCCATCTACACCGGCACGCTCGATTTCGCCGCCGCCCAACGCTACGTCACCAGCCGCTGACGCGGCCTGACGCGACTCTAGGCGCACCCACCATGCTGTTCAAACGCATCATCCCCTGTCTCGACGTGAACGGCGGCCGCGTGGTCAAAGGCGTCAATTTCGTCGGACTGCGCGATGCCGGCGATCCGGTGGAAATCGCCGCCCGCTACAACGCCCAGGGCGCGGACGAACTCACCTTTCTCGACATCACCGCCACCAGCGACGCCCGCGATCTGCTGCTGCACCAGATCGAGGCGGTCGCGTCGCAGGTCTTCATTCCGCTCACCGTGGGCGGCGGCGTGCGCACCGTAGACGACGTGCGCCGCCTGCTCAACGCCGGGGCCGACAAGGTCAGCTTCAACTCCGCCGCAGTGGCCAACCCGCAAGTCATCGCCGATGCTTCGGCCAAATATGGCGCGCAATGCATCGTCGTGGCCATCGACGCCAAGCGCCGTGCCGACGGCGAGGGCTGGGAGGTCTACACCCACGGCGGCCGCAAGGCGACTGGGCTGGACGCCGAGCAGTGGGCGGTGCGCATGGCGCAGGCGGGGGCGGGCGAAATCCTGCTCACCAGCATGGACCGCGACGGCACCAAAATCGGCTTCGATCTGGCGCTCACCCGCGCCGTGTCAGACGCGGTGAGCGTGCCTGTCATCGCCTCGGGCGGCGTGGGCAATCTCGACCACCTGGCTGCGGGCTTTCTCGAAGGTCACGCCGACGCCGTGCTCGCCGCCAGCATCTTCCACTATGGTGAATACACCGTGGGGCAGGCCAAGCAATACCTGGCCGCGCGCGGCATCGCCATGCGGCCCGATCTGGCGCTGTGAGCGTCCTGCGCAAACTGCTGGGTCAGGGCGGGGGTGGAACGCCTAAAATCCATTCCATGAACTGGCTCGATCAAGTCAAATGGGATGGCCGCGGGCTCGTGCCCGCCATCGCGCAAGACGCGCACACCGGGCGCGTGCTCATGTTCGCCTGGATGAACCGCGAGGCGCTGGAGCTGACGCACCAACGCGGCGAAGCGGTGTATTGGTCGCGCTCGCGCCACAAGCTGTGGCACAAGGGCGAAGAGTCCGGCCATGTGCAGACCGTGCGCGATATCCGCCTCGATTGCGACGGCGACGTGGTGCTGCTGCAAGTGGAGCAGGCGGGCGGCATCGCCTGCCACACCGGGCGCGAGTCCTGTTTTTTCAACAGCCTCGATCACGGCCATTGGAAGGTGGCTGATCCGGTACTGAAAGACCCGGCACAGATCTATGACGGCGCGTCCGCGCATGGGCAGGTTGACGCAGCCGGGGCCGCCGATTCCAGCGCGGCGCTCGCGCGCATCTACGCCACCATCGTCAACCGCAAAGGGGCCGACCCGAGCGCGTCTTATGTGGCGCGGCTGTTTCACAAGGGCGAAGACGCCATTCTGAAAAAAATCGGCGAAGAAGCTACCGAACTCGTCATGGCGGCCAAGGATGGCGAGGCGGAGAAAATTCTGTACGAGACCGCCGACCTGTGGTTCCACAGCCTGATCGCCCTGGCCCAGCATGGCCTCACGCCGCAGCAAGTGCTTGCCGAACTGGAGCGCCGCGAAGGCAGGTCGGGTCTGGCCGAGTTCGCCGCACGCGCGGCTAACCCCTGAGCTCGGCGCCATGAACGATCCAAGAACCCTCATCGATCAACCCGGCCCTCAAGACGTCGAGGGTCTCAAAACGATTGCGCTGGTCGTCTATGTGCTGCAGGCGTTGAGTTTTTTCTGGGGTATCACGGCGGTCATCGGCGTCATCATCGACTATGTAAAGCTCGATGACGCCCGCGGCACCTGGGTGGAGAATCACCTGCGCTGGCAGATTCGCACCTTCTGGTGGGCGCTGTTCTGGTCGGTGATCGGCTTTGCCCTGATCTGGGTCTTTGGTCTAGGTTTTCTGGTGCTGGCCGTGGTGTATTTCTGGACCATTTACCGTGTGGACAAAGGCTGGCTCAAACTCACCGAGCGCAAGCAAGTGCGTCCTTCTCTCTGAATCTTTTCCCTCGCTATTGCCGTCCCGCCATGACTGATTCCCAATGCATTTTCTGCAAAATCGCTGCGGGTGAACTGCCCGCCAAAGTGCTGTACCAGGACGAGGATGTGGTCGCATTTCACGACATTCACCCGGCGGCGCCCGTCCATTTCCTGATCATTCCCCGACTGCATCTATCGTCTTTGTTCGATGTGGGTACGGAGCATCAGGCTTTACTCGGTAAAATGTTGCAGCTTGTACCCCAACTGGCGCGTGAGCAGGGTTGTGATGACGGGTTTCGTACCGTCATCAACACCGGCCAGAATGGAGGGCAGGAAGTGTTTCACCTGCACTTGCACGTTATGGGCGGTCCCCGTCCGTGGAAAAAACAGGCCCCTTAATTTTTTGCGGCGAAGGAGTAAATCATGGGCTCATTTAGCATTTGGCACTGGCTGATCGTGCTGGTGATTGTGATGATGGTGTTCGGCACCAAGAAGCTGAAGAACATGGGTTCCGACCTCGGTTCTGCGGTGAAAGGCTTCAAGGACGGCATGCGCGATGCCAGCGCAGATGACAAACCTGCCGAGGCCGACAAACAGCTTGCCGCCGAAGCCAGCGCCAAGAAGGAAGCCATTGACGTGCAGGCCAAAGAGAAGTCGTCTTCCTGAAATTGCCCCTTACCGCGAGCCGGCAGCGATGCCGGTTTTTTGTCTTGCCCCGATTTTTTTGTATCTCGTATTTCGTATCTTTTTTCCTGCTCGGCTTGCCTGCTGAGCCATTGCTCCCACTGACCGCCCATGTTTGACATCGGAATGTCCGAAATCGGCCTGATCGGCGTGGTGGCCCTTGTTGTACTCGGGCCGGAGAAGCTGCCGCGCGTGGCTCGCACTGCGGGCAACCTACTGGGCCGCGCGCAGCGCTACTTGGCTGAAGTGAAGGCCGAGGTCAATCGCCAAATCGATCTTGAAGAGCTGCGCAACGTGAAATCGTCCCTTGAGACCGCAGCGCAGGATATGAAAAAGTCGGTGAGCGACAACGTGGCCGAGGTTCAGGGCAGCTTTGACGATGCCTGGAAGGAAGCCACGGCGGGTCTGAGCGGCGAGGCCGAGCCTTCCATGGCCGATGGTTTTTCGTCCCCCAGTCTGCCCAGCCCGGACTATCCGACCAAGAAACGCAAAAAACTCTCGGGCAATACGGTTCCGCAGTGGTACCGGCGGCAGGCGCGCGTGCGCACCCAGGCCTTGTCGGGTGCGGCGCGCATGGCGCGTTACCGCGTCAAACGCTGATCTCCGTGGTGATCAGCGTGCCGATGCGGCGCCCCTTCTGCTTGTTCCATCCTCTCTTTGCAATCGAGTGCATAGCCCGTGTCTGATCCCAAGAAAACAGTGACACCGGACAGCCCCGAGGCCGAACAGCCGTTCATCTCGCATCTGATCGAGCTGCGCAATCGACTCATCCGCGCCATTGCGGCCATCGGCGTGGTGTTCCTTGTGCTGTCGATCTACCCCGGCCCTTCGGGCCTGTTCGACCTGCTGTCCCAACCGCTCATCGCGCATCTGCCCAAGGGCTCGACGATGATCGCCATTGGCGTGATCTCGCCTTTTGTAGTGCCCATCAAGGTCACGCTGCTAGTGGCGTTCATGATCGCCTTGCCTGCAGTCCTCTATCAGGTCTGGGCCTTTGTTGCGCCCGGTCTCTACACCCATGAAAAGCGGTTGGTCATGCCGCTGATCATCAGCAGCACGCTGTTGTTTTACATGGGGGTGGCGTTTTGCTACTTCTTCGTATTCGGGCGCTTGTTCACCTTCATTCAGGGGTTTGCCCCGAAAGTGATCACCGCCGCCCCGGACATCGAGGCGTACTTGAGTTTCATGCTGACCATGTTCATGGCGTTCGGCACCGCGTTCGAGGTGCCGGTGGTGCTCATGGTGCTGGTGCGCTTCGGGCTGGTGACGGTTGAGCAGCTCAAATCCTGGCGCAGTTATTTCATCGTGGTGGCGTTCATCGTGGCGGCCATCGTCACGCCGCCGGATGTGGTGTCGCAGACTTCATTGGCGCTGTCGATGATTCTGCTGTTCGAGGTCGGCATTCTCGCGGCGAAGTATCTGGTCAAGTATTCAGCGCCGCCTTCCGACGAAGAGAAAGACGCGCAGTCGCCAGCAGCCTGAGCGCTACGCTAAACGCTTTTTAGCTCAGGGCAGCACGCCTTCTCCGTCTTCAGCGGGCGGCATCTGGCCGATGTTCTGCGGTCGGGTGCCGATGCGGACCTGCAGCGTGGTGGCCTTGCCGCCGCGCAGCACCTTAATCGCGGCTTCGCTTCCGGGCGTGAGCGCCGCCACGGCGTTAAGCAGTTCGCCGGTATTGACCACCGGCTTGCCCGCCACATCGAGCACCACATCGCCGGGGCGCACGCCCGCCTCGTCAGCCGGGCCTTTGCGCAGCACGCCGATGATCACCACGCCTTCCGGATGCGGCAGTTTCAGGGTGCGCGCGAGCTGATCGGTCACATCCTGAGGTTCGACGCCGATCCAGCCGCGAACCACCTGTCCGGTGCTGATGAGTTGCTGCATGACATTGCGCGCCGTTGAGACCGGAACGGCGAAACCGATGCCCAGCGAGCCGCCGCTGCGCGAGAAGATGGCGGTGTTGATGCCGATGAGATTGCCGTTGGCGTCCACCAGCGCGCCACCGGAGTTGCCGGGGTTGATGGCGGCATCGGTCTGGATGAAATTCTCGAAGGTGTTGATGCCCAGCTGGGTGCGGCCCAGGGCGCTGATGATGCCCTGCGTGACCGTCTGGCCCACGCCGAACGGATAGCCGATGGCCAGCACCACATCGCCCACATGCGCGTTGGCATCGCTGCCGAATGTAATGACCGGTAGCTTGTTCAGCCCGATGCGCAGCACCGCGAGATCGGTATCGGGATCGCGCCCGACCAGGGTGGCCCGGGCTTCGCGTCCATCGGACAGCTTGACTTCGATCTGGTCCGCGCCTTCGATGACGTGGTTGTTGGTGAGGATGTAGCCATCCGGGCTGACGATCACGCCCGAGCCGAGGCCGACGGTCGGCTGGCGGCTGCCCTGAAACTGGCGCAGCCAAGGGTCACGGCCCGGCAGACGGCGCGGAGCCTTCGAGGTGGTGATGGAGACGACGGCCGGCATGGCCTTGAGCGCTGCGGCGCTATAGCTTCCCGCAGCGGGCGCAGCGGTAGGCGCGGCCGGGGCGTCCTGAATGGTGACGACAGCCGGCGCGTTTGCCAGCGTGGAATCCGGAGTGCCGAAACGCACCCATTCCGGCTTGAGTGTGGAGACGACGAACAGCGCGGCTAGCGCAATCGTCACAGTCTGGGAAAATAGCAGCCAGAGGCGTCGCATACAGGGACCGAGTGAGGAGATGTCTCCCCACATGGCGGCGCGTCATCACGCTTCAAGGCCACCATGCGCAGAGACCATTTGCAGGGCGAAATCGACACTTATCTCGATTGCGCGCGTTTTACCGATTATTGCCCAAACGGCCTGCAGGTCGAGGGTCGGGAAGAGATTGCGCGCATTGTCACCGGCGTTACGGCAAGCCTGGCGCTGATCGAGCGCGCCATCGCGCTGCGGGCCGATGCGCTGCTGGTGCATCATGGCTATTTCTGGCGCGGAGAAGATCCACGCATCATCCGCCAGAAGCGCAGGCGCCTGGGGCTGCTGCTCGCCGCCGATCTCAACCTGTTCGCCTATCACCTGCCGCTCGACGCGCATGGCGAAGTCGGCAACAACGTCATGCTGGCGCGGCGGCTGGGCTGGTCGGTACAGGGCCGCTTCGGCAAACAGCAACTGGGCTGTCTGGGCAGCGCGCCGCAAGCGACCATCGGCCAACTCGCGCAGGCCGTTGCGCGCGATCTGGGGCGCACGCCCCTGGTAGTGGGCGAGGCCGATGCGCCTGTCGGGACATTGGCCTGGTGCACCGGCGGCGCGCAGGACTGGATCGAAGACGCCTGGGCCGCGGGGGCACGCACCTTTGTCAGTGGCGAAATTTCCGAACCCACGGCGCATTTCGCGCGTGAAATGGGCATCACTTACCTGGCCTGCGGCCACCATGCCACCGAGCGCGACGGCATACGTGCGCTCGGCGACCATCTGGCCGCTCACTACGGACTCGACCATGTCTTCATCGACCTCGACAACCCCGCCTGAATCCACGCCCAGCCGCCCGATCGCCCTGACTCTGGGCGACCCCTGCGGCATCGGCCCCGAAACCCTCGTACGGGCCTTTGCGCAAGGCGAGGCGATTGGGTGCGTGGTTTACGGCGACGCGGCTTGGCTGGCCCGCACGGCGCGCACCCTGCGGTTTTCACCCGACAGCAGCCGTCCGGCCATCGTGGAACTCGACGAACTGGCCGAGTGGAAGAAGGTTCCGCGCGGGGCCATTCCCGTGCTGCCCATCGTCGCGCTGCCTGCCGACCTGGTCATCGGGCAGGTGGACGCCCGCGCCGGTGCAGCGGCCTACGCGTGCATCGAAGCCGCGGCCCGAGACGCCCTCGCGGGTCGGGTGGCCGCCGTGGTGACGGCGCCCATCCACAAAGCGGCGCTGCATGCCGCGGGCGTGAACTTTCCCGGGCATACCGAAATCCTGCAGCACATGGCGGGCGGCGTACCCGTGCGCATGATGCTCGCCAACGAGCAACTCAAGACCGTGCTGGTGACTGTGCACATGGCCTTGCGGCAAGCCATCGATGCGGTGACGACCGAAGCCGTTTTGCAGACCTTGCGCATCGCCCATCAGGCTGCCCGTGGTTGGGGGCTGGCGCAGCCGCGCATCGCCGTTGCCGGGCTGAACCCGCATGCGGGCGAGTCAGGTCTGTTCGGCGACGAGGAAGAGCGGATCATCGCCCCGGCGATCGCTCAGGCGCGCAGCGAGGGCATTGCCGCCAGCGGGCCTTACCCGCCTGATACCGTGTTCATGCGCGCGCGTCACGCACCGCCCGAGCACCCGGGTGCCTTCGACATCGTGGTGGCGATGTATCACGATCAGGGCTTGATTCCGGTGAAGTATCTCGGCGTGGAGCAGGGCGTAAACGTCACGCTGGGGCTGCCCTTTGTACGGACCAGCCCCGATCACGGTACGGCGTTCGACATCGCCGGCCGCGATCAGGCCGACCCCTCCAGCCTGATTGCGGCCATTCGCATGGCCCGCGATCTTGCCGTACTGCACTGAGAGGATCCCCAGACCTGCCGCGTTCGCGTCTGGCTCCCGAGAGGGGGATGAGGCTCGCGGCTCCAAGCTGCCCTGCGGCAGCTTGAAAGGAGCCTGTCAGGCCGAGCGAAAATTGACCCGGGTGTTCCACCTACCCTGCTGCTTTTTTAGGCGCGGGGGCAGGAGTGATCACCATGGACATGATTTGCAAGGTCCGGCGGTTGCATTTCCGCCAGCACAACGCTCTAGGCCGCGCCCGAAGCAGCTTGCCTCAAGGATCCAAATCCGCCAACCAAAAGCCAACCCTAAGCAAAAACCGTAGACTTATTACCATCCGGCTGCCCAGCAGTCGCCCTCAGACCCCGGGTCAAAATTGAATCGGCACGGTGGCTCAAAATGCCATCGGCACGAACAACTCGGCACCCCTCCATCAGTTTGACCATGTCCCAAGCTCTCGATTCTGCGGTTCAGGCCGCACTGCAAACCCTTCAAGACCCGCAAACCGGCGCTTCGCTGGTCGCGGAAAAAGCCATCAAAAACTTGCGCGTGGACGGCGGCGACGTGTCGCTCGAAGTTGAACTCGGCTACCCAGCGCGCAGCCTGCATGCCGATCTGCAAAAGCAAGTCATCGCCGCGCTGCGCGCCGTGCCGGGGGTGCAGAACGTCTCGGTGGCAGTGCGCAGCCGGGTGGTGTCGCACGCGGTGCAGCGCGGGCTCAAACCCCTGCCGGAAGTGAAGAACATCATCGCGGTGGCCTCGGGCAAAGGCGGGGTGGGCAAGAGCACCACCGCGGCCAACCTTGCGCTAGCGCTAGCGGCGGAGGGCGCCCGTGTCGGCCTGCTTGACGCCGACATCTACGGCCCTTCGCAGCCCATGATGATGGGCGTTTCCGGCCAGCCGCAAAGCCGCGACGGCCAGAACATGGAACCGCTGGAAAACTACGGCGTGCAGATCATGTCCATCGGCTTTCTGATCGAAGCCGACAATCCCATGATCTGGCGCGGCCCCATGGCCACGCAGGCCCTCGAACAATTGCTGCGCCAGACCGCGTGGCAAGACCTCGACTACCTCATCGTGGACATGCCTCCGGGCACCGGCGACATTCAACTGACCCTGAGCCAGCGTGTGCCGCTGACCGGCGCCATCATCGTCACCACGCCGCAAGACATCGCTCTGCTCGATGCGCGCAAAGGCCTGAAGATGTTCGAGAAAGTGGGCGTGCCCATTCTCGGCATCGTCGAAAACATGGCGATGCATGTGTGCTCCAACTGCGGTCATGTCGAGCACATCTTCGGCGCGGGTGGCGGCGAGAAAATGAGCCTTGATTTCAAGGTCGATTATCTCGGCGGCCTGCCGCTGGATATCCGCATCCGTGAGCAGGCCGACAGCGGCCGTCCCACCGTGGTGGCCGACCCGGAGGGCGCCATCGCCCAGAGCTACAAATCCATCGCCCGCGCCGTAGCGGTGAAAGTCGCTCAGCAAGGCCGCGACTACACCGCCAAGTTCCCGACCATCAGCGTACAGAACAGCTGAACCTCTGCCATGCTTGCCCCGACCGATCGCTGGCAATTCTGGATCGACCGTGGCGGCACGTTCACCGACATCGTCGCGCGGCGGCCCGACGGTGCGTTGGTGGCGCACAAGCTGCTGTCGGAAAACCCGGAGCAGTACCGCGATGCGGCGGTGGCGGGCATACGCCAACTGCTGGGGTTGCCGCAAGGGGCTTTGATCACGCCGGGGCAGGTGGAGAGCGTGCGCATGGGCACGACGGTGGCGACCAATGCGCTGCTGGAGCGCAAGGGTGAGCCGCTGGTACTGGTCACCACGCGCGGATTTCGCGACGCGCTGCGCATTGCGTACCAAAACCGTCCCAGGCTATTCGACCGCCGCATCGTGTTGCCCGAGCTGCTTTACAGCCGGGTGATCGAGGCGCAGGAGCGCGTGGGCGCGGACGGCGCGGTGCTGCAGCTGCTCGATGCCGAGGCCTTGCGGCGCGATTTGCAAGATGCCTTTGATGCTGGGCTGCGTGCGGCGGCGATTGTGTTCATGCACGGCTGGCGCGAGTCCGCGCATGAGCTTGCTGCGGCGCGCATTGCTCGCGAAGTCGGCTTCACGCAAGTGTGCACCTCTCACCAGACCAGCCCGCTGATGAAGTTTGTCTCGCGGGGCGACACCACGGTGGTCGACGCCTATCTCTCGCCCATTCTGCGGCGCTATGTCGATCAGGTGGCCGCCGAGATGCCGGGGGTGCGGCTGCTGTTCATGCAGTCCAGCGGCGGGCTCACCGAGGCGCACGCTTTTCAGGGGAAAGACGCCATCCTGTCGGGCCCGGCAGGCGGCATCGTGGGCATGGCGCGCACGGCGGAGCAGGCGGGCCATGCCAAGGTCATCGGCTTCGACATGGGGGGCACTTCGACTGACGTGTCGCATTACGCGGGCGAGTTCGAGCGGGTGTTCGATACCCAGCTGGCCGGGGTGCGGGTGCGCGCGCCGATGTTGCATATTCATACCGTGGCGGCGGGGGGCAGTTCCGTTCTGCATTTCGACGGCGCCCGGCTGCGCGTGGGGCCCGACTCGGCTGGCGCCAACCCTGGCCCGGCCAGCTACCGGCGCGGTGGGCCGCTGACCATCACCGATGCGAATGTGATGCTCGGCCGCATTCGCCCCGAGCATTTTCCGTCCGTGTTCGGACCGCGGGGCGACGCTCCGCTGGACGCCGAAGGGGTGCGCGAGCGCTTTACCGAACTGACCGCGCGCATCGCCCGCGACACCGGCCAGCCACAAACCCCGGAGGATGTAGCCGAGGGCTATCTCGCCGTTGCGGTGCAGGCCATGGCCGGGGCGATCAAACGCATTTCGCTGGCGCGCGGCTATGACGTAGAGCGCTACACCCTGCAATGTTTTGGCGGCGCCGGGGCGCAGCACGCCTGCAGCGTAGCCGATGCGCTGGGCATGGAGCGGGTGTTCATCCATCGCTACGCCGGGGTGCTGTCCGCCTACGGCATGGGCTTGGCCGAGCAGACCGCCATGCAGCAGCGCAGTGTGGAAGCGCCGCTGCACGACGACCTGCTGCCGCGCCTGCACGCCTTGCGCGACGCGCTGGCGGCGCAGGCTAGGCAGGAACTACAGGCGCAGGGCGTGGACGCGGGCAGCATCCGTCTGCGGGTCAGCGTGCTGTTGCGCTATGCGGGCAGCGACACCGCGCTGCCGGTGGCGCTGGCCGATGCGGCGGCGATGCGGGCCGAATTCGAGCGCATCTATCTGCAGCGCTACGACCACCACATGCCCGAACGCGGCCTGGTGGTCGAGGCGTTGTCGGTGGAGGCCGCTGGCGGCGGCTCGCCGCTGCAGAATGAGGCGCTGCAGACGGAAGTGACGGGCGCCATGCCGCCGCACGCCCGGCTACCCGTGTTCATTGCTGGCCGCTGGCAAGACACCGTGCTGGTGCGGCGCCCCGAGTGCCAGCCGGGCCAGCATGTCGAGGGCCCCGTGCTGCTCGCTGATGCCCACACCACCCTGCTCGTCGAGCCCGGCTGGAGTGCCCGCATCACCGCGGCCGGTCATGTGGAACTGCACCGTCTGGCCGGCCAGACCCGCGCGCGCGATGACGACACGGCGGTCAACCCGGTGCGGCTGGAGCTGTTCAACAATCAGTTCATGCACATCGCCGAGCAGATGGGGGTGCAACTGCAAAACACCGCCGTGTCGGTCAACATCAAGGAGCGGCTGGACTTCTCTTGCGCGCTGTTCGACGCGCAGGGCCAGCTCATCGCCAACGCGCCGCATGTGCCGGTGCATCTCGGGTCGATGGGCGAGAGCATCCAGACGGTCATCCGCGAAAACCGCGCCACCATGCGGCCTGGCGATGTGTTCATGCTCAACGATCCCTATCACGGTGGCACGCATCTGCCCGATGTCACCGTGGTCACGCCGGTGTTCGACGCCGCCGGGCGCGAGGTGCTGTTCTTTGTGGGTTCGCGCGGCCACCATGCCGACATCGGCGGCATCACGCCGGGCTCCATGCCCCCGTTCTCGCGCAGCATTCTCGAAGAGGGTGTGGTGATCGACAACTTCAAGCTGGTGGATGCAGGCCGCCTGCGCGAAGCCGAGGTGCTGGCGCTGCTGTCTGGCGGACGCTGGCCAGTGCGCAATCCGCAGCAGAACCTGGCCGACCTCAAGGCCCAGATCGCGGCCAACCAGACCGGCGCGCACGAACTGCGCAAACTCGTGGCCGACTATGGACTCAACGTGGTGCGCGCCTACATGCAGCATGTGCAGGACAACGCCGAGGCTGCAGTGCGCCGGGTGATCGGCGCGCTGCGCGACGGCGCGTTCAGCCTGGAGCTCGACAGCGGCGCGCGCATCAGCGTGAGCATCCGCGTCAACCGCGAGCGGCGCGAAGCCGTGATCGACTTCACCGGCACCTCGCCGCAGCAGCCCGACAATTTCAACGCGCCCAAGGCCGTCACCGTGGCGGCGGTGCTATACGTTTTTCGCTGCCTGGTGGACGACGACATTCCGCTCAACGCCGGTTGCCTCAAGCCCCTGCATCTCATCGTGCCCGAGGGCTCCATGCTGGCGCCGCGGCCGCCCGCTGCCGTGGTCGCGGGCAATGTGGAAGTGAGCATGTGTGTGACCAATGCGCTGTTCGGTGCACTGGGCGTGCAGGCCGCGAGCCAGTGCACCATGAACAACTTCACCTTCGGCAACGCGCAGCATCAGTATTACGAGACCCTCGCGGGCGGTTCCGGCGCGGGAGGTGTGTTCGATGCCCAGGGCCAGCAAACCGGCGGCTTCGACGGCGCCTCCGTCGTCCAGACCCATATGACCAACTCCCGACTGACCGATCCCGAAGTGCTGGAATGGCGCTATCCCGTGCGGCTGGAGAGTTTCGCCATCCGCGCCGGTTCCGGCGGCGCCGGGCGCTGGCGCGGCGGCGACGGCGGGGTGCGGTGCATCCGCTTTCTCGAGCCGATGACCGCGGGCATTCTCTCCAATGGCCGCCGCGTGCCCGCCTTCGGCATGGCGGGCGGCGCTCCTGGCGCCATGGGCCTCAACCAGATCGAACGCGCCGATGGCCGCATCGAGCCGCTGCCCGCTTGCGCCAGTGTAGAAATGCAGCCGGGAGATGTGTTCGTCATTCAAACGCCCGGCGGCGGCGGTTATGGTTGAGGGCATCGCAAAGAGGAAACCGCATGACCCCCGTTCAAGCCGACGTGCCGCCCATCGTCACCCTCACGCTCAACCCCTGCGTGGACGTAAGCTACGACATCCCGCAACTGATCGAAGACCAGAAAGTCCACGCCACCGCCACGCGGCTTGATCCCGGCGGCAACGGTATCAACGTGGCGCGCGCGCTCAAGCGGCTGCGCATTCCGGCATGGGCTTGCGCCACCGTGGCGGGCGAAATCGGCATGCTGTTCGAACGACTGGTCGGCGGGCAGATCGACCATCCTCATCTGGTGCGCATCGACGGCGAAACCCGCATCAACACCACCTTGCAGCAGCGCCAGCCGCGTGCCCAGTTCGAGGTCAGCGCCACCGGGCCGGTAATCGACGCCGCGACGCTGGACCGCATCAGCGCCGAAGTGCTCGAACTCGCCCGCAATGGCTACGCTGTGCTCACCGGCTCGCGTTCTCCTGGCGTTCCGCCCGGCTACTACGCCGATTTGTGCGCCGCCCTGCGCGCCCAAGGCGCAAAGCCCGTGGTAGACGCGCAGGGCGAGGCGCTGGCGCAGGCAGTGGCCGCCCGGCCCTTTCTCATCAAGCCCAACCGTTTCGAACTCGAACAGCTCGTCGGCCGACCGCTGCCCACGCGGGATGAGGTCATCCGCGAGGCCCGGGTGCTGCACGCGCAAGGCGTGGAATGGGTCTGCGTCTCTCTGGGCGGCGAAGGCGCGGTGCTGGTGGGCGCCGAGACCTATATCGGCCTCGCGCCCGAGGTGGCGGTGGTGTCCACCGTCGGCGCGGGCGATTCGATGGTCGGCGGTTTGGTCGCCGCCCTCTCACGCCATGCAACCCCCGCCGATGCCCTGCGTCTCGCCCTGGCCTGCGGCAGCGGCACTTCTCAGCAGCCGGGCACCGAGCTGTTCGATCCGGCCGCTTTGCCCGGCTTGCAGGCCCAAGTCAAAGTTCAGCTTATCGCTTGATGGCCCGCCAGCCGATGTCGCGGCGGCATTGCATGCCGTCGAAGTGAATCGTGTGGATGGCCTCGTAAGCCCGTTGCTGCGCGATGCGCGGCGAATCGCCCAGCGCGGTGACGGCCAGCACCCGACCGCCCGAGGTGCGAAGCACGCCCTGCGGGTCAAGCGTGGTACCGGCGTGGAAGGTGATGCAGTCGGCCGTCTCAGGCGGAATGCCGGTGATGGCGTCGCCTTTGCGCGGGCTTTCAGGGTAGCCATGTGCGGCGAGCACCACGCCCAGGGCAGTGCGGCGGTCCCACTCCAGTTCCACCTGATCGAGCTGCCCGGCGATGGCCTTCTCGAACACCACCGAAAGATCGCTCTTGAGGCGGGCCATGATGGGCTGGGTTTCCGGGTCGCCCATGCGGCAGTTGAATTCCAGCGTCTTGGCGCGGCCCTGGGCGTCGATCATCAGCCCGGCGTAGAGAAAGCCGGTGAACGGAATGCCGTCGGCCGCCATGCCTTTGACGGTGGGCTGGATGATTTCGCGCATCACCCGGGCGTGCACTTCGGGTGTGACTACGGGCGCTGGTGAGTAGGCGCCCATGCCGCCGGTGTTGGGGCCGTTGTCGCCATCGAGCAGGCGTTTGTGATCCTGGCTGGAGGCCAGTGCGAGCACATGCAGGCCGTCGACCATGACGATGAAACTGGCTTCCTCGCCCTGCAAAAACTCTTCGATGACAACGCGCGCGCGGCCCGCGTTGTGCTGCACGGCGTAGCGGTTGGCCTGCAGCATGTCGTCGATCGCGGCATGGGCTTCGTCGGCAGTCTGCGCCACCACCACGCCCTTGCCTGCGGCCAGGCCATCGGCCTTGACGACGATGGGCGCGCCGTGCTCGTCCACATAGGCATGCGCTGCCGCAGCGTCTTCGAAGGTGGCATAGGCGGCGGTGGGAATGTGGTGCCGCGCCATGAAGTCCTTGGAGAAGGCTTTGGAGCTTTCGAGCTGGGCGGCGGCGCGCGTCGGGCCGAAAATTTTCAGGCCGCGGGCGCGAAAGCCATCGACGATGCCAGCGGCCAGCGGCGCTTCGGGCCCGACCACGGTGTAGGCGATTTTTTCGCGCACGCAGAACGCGGCCAGCTCTTCGGCGTTGGCCACCTGCAGGTTCTCCAGCCGGGAGTCGAGCGCGGTGCCGCCGTTGCCGGGAGAGACATAGACCTTCTGTACCCGCGGCGCCTGCGCCAGCTTCCAGGCGATGGCGTGTTCACGTCCGCCGGAGCCGATGACGAGGAGTTTCATGGTGAATGCGGTGGTTTAGGCGAAGGCGGCGTTGTGATAGACCTCTTGCACATCGTCGAGGTCTTCCAGGGCGTCGATGAGTTTTTGCATCTTTTCGGCGTCGTCGCCCGCCAGCTCGACCGTGTTGTCGGCGCGCATGGTGATGACGGCGAGTTCCGGCTGCAGCGCGGCGGCTTCGAGCGCGGCGCGTACCGCCTCGAACTGGGCCGGCGGAGTGAGCACTTCGATCGCGCCGTCGTCATCCGTGATCACGTCGTCCGCTCCAGCCTCCAGCGCTACTTCCATCACCTTGTCTTCCGAGGTGCCGGGCGCGAACACGAGCTGGCCGCAATGCCTGAACTGGAAGGCCACCGAGCCCTCGGTGCCCAGATTACCGCCGTTCTTGGACAGCGCATGGCGCACTTCGGCCACGGTGCGCACGCGGTTGTCGGTCAGGCAGTCGATGATGATCGCCGCACCGCCCACGCCATAGCCTTCGTAGCGAATTTCTTCGTAATGCACGCCTTCGAGCGCGCCGGTGGCCTTGTCGATGTTTTTCTTCACCGTATCGGCGGGCATATTCGCCGCCTTGGCTTTGTCGACCGCCAGGCGCAGGCGGGGATTGGCGTTGGGGTCGCCGCCGCCCAGACGGGCTGCGGCCGAGATTTCACGAATGATCTTGGTCCAGACCTTGCCGCGTTTTTCGTCCTGACGGCCTTTGCGGTGCTGGATATTGGCCCATTTGGAATGTCCGGCCATGGTGGTGCGATGCTCCTGAGGATGCCCTGCGGCAGGGTGACAGCGTGCAGCAAGGGCGTTGATAGACTGCGAATTCTACTTTCGCGCCGTGCGCCCGATTCCCGCTCGACCCCCTTCACACCCAGGCTACCGCCATGTCCGACCCCATCCTCATCGCCCAGCACGGCAAGGTGCAATGCCACTTGTTGCCGCGCCTGTCCAATCGCCACGGCCTCATCACCGGCGCGACCGGCACCGGCAAGACCGTGAGTCTGCAGGTGCTGGCCGAGGCGTTTTCGCGCATCGGCACGCCGGTGTTCATGGCCGATGTGAAGGGCGACCTGACCGGAATTTCACAAGCGGGCAGTCTGAGCCCCAAGCTGGCCGAACGCCTCAAGACCCTCGGCCTGCCCGAGCCGACTTTCGGCGCCAGCCCGGTGACGCTGTGGGACGTGTTCGGCGAGCAGGGCCATCCCATCCGCGCCACCATTTCCGACATGGGGCCGCTGCTGCTGGCGCGGCTGCTGCAGCTCAACGAGACGCAGACCGGCGTGCTCAACCTCGTGTTCAAAATCGCCGATGACAACGGCCTGCTGCTGCTCGACATGAAAGACCTGCGCGCCATGCTGCAGGAGGTGGGCGACAACGCGGCGAGCTTCACCACCGAGTACGGCAACATCAGCGCGGCCAGCGTGGGGGCCATTCAGCGCGGGTTGCTGCAGCTTGAAAGCCAGGGCGCCGACAAGTTCTTCGGCGAGCCCATGCTCAATATCGACGACCTGATGCAGACCGACGGCAATGGGCGCGGCATGGTCAACATCCTCGCGGCCGACAAGCTCTATCAGGCGCCGCGTCTATATGCCACCTTTCTGCTGTGGTTGTTGTCCGAGTTGTTCGAGCGTCTGCCCGAAATTGGCGACCCCGATCAACCCAAGCTGGTGTTCTTTTTCGACGAGGCGCATCTGCTGTTCAACGACGCGCCCAAACCGCTGCTGGAAAAGATCGAGCAGGTCGTGCGGCTGATCCGCTCCAAGGGCGTGGGCGTGTTCTTCGTCACGCAGAACCCGCTGGACATTCCCGACACCGTGCTCGGCCAGCTGGGCAACCGCATTCAGCACGCGCTGCGCGCGTTTACCCCGCGTGACCAGAAAGCAGTGAAAACCGCGGCCGACACCATGCGTCCCAACCCGGGTCTGGACGTGGCCCAGGCCATCACCGAACTCGCGGTGGGCGAGGCGCTGGTGTCGCTGCTCGACGAAAAGGGTCGCCCCACACCGACCGAGCGGGTGTGGATGCTGGCGCCGGGCAGCCGCATCGGGCCGATCAGCCCCGAGGAACGCAAGGCGCTGATGCAGGGTTCGCTGGTGGCGGGGGTGTATGAAAAAACGGTAGACCGCGAATCGGCCTACGAACTGCTCAAAGGTCGGGTGGAAACCGCGCCAGAAGCCGCTGCGCCCGTGCCAACTGCCGGAGCGCCAACCGGTTCAGGCGGCGGTCTGCTCGATTCGCTGGGGCAGGGTCTGGGAGGTCTGGCGAGAGGTTCGGGCCGCAAGGATTCCATGCTCGAAACCCTGGCCAAGTCGGCTGCGCGCAGCATCGGCAGTACCGTGGGCCGAGAAATCATTCGCGGCGTGCTGGGCAGCCTGCTGGGGAGCAGCAAGCGCCGCTGATCACTCTACGCTCAGCGGCGATCCCAATCGCCGCGGTCGTGGTCGCGATGCCCCCAGCCGTGTCCGCGGTCATGCCGCCAATGATCGCGGTCCCAGCGGCGCACCGGAGCGCCGTAGTAGTAGGGCGGCGCGACTGCCACTGGGGTGTAAACCTGACCATAGCCGTAGTACACCGGGCGCGGCGGGGGAGGAGGTGGGGCGAAATAGACCGGCGGCATGGGCGGCGGCGGTGCATACACCACCGGCGGCGCCTGATACACCGGGTAAGCATTCGAAAAATTGGTCACCACCCCGGGAACGCCGACGTTGACCGACCAAAACACCCGGTCAGCATGCGCCGCAGGTGCGGCAATGAGTGCGGCGCTGCCCGCAAGGGCCAGAACGATGTGACGGAACATGATGGAAACCTCCTGAACATCTTGTGGTTGGTGCTTGAGTAACGAGAGCCATTCCGGCTTGCCGACAGCGCGTGTGAAGTTTTTTCCCGCGCTTCAATCGGGGCAGATTTTTGGCTTTCAGCCCGGCGCAGGACAGGGCAGCCTGTTTGCACTGCAACACAGCCGCGTCCTGCCTTTTCCAGACCTGTTCAAATAGCGGGGCTATGGAACCTGTTGACAAACCTTCGAACTTCCTGCGTCAGATCATCGAGCGCGATCTGGCGCAAGGCACTTATGCGAACCGGCGTTTTGCCGGTCATCCGGCCGACGCTGCCGGACATGCTGCGGGGCAGACCGATCCGGCGCGCATCCGCACCCGGTTTCCGCCCGAGCCCAACGGCTATCTGCACATCGGCCACGCCAAGAGCATCTGCCTGAACTTCGGGCTGGCGCAAGACTTCGGCGGCGTCTGCCATTTGCGTTTCGACGACACCAATCCCGAAAAAGAAGACCAGGAATACGTCGATGCCATTCTCGATGCGGTGCATTGGCTGGGCTTCGACTGGAACGCGGACGGCGTTTCGCATCTGTTCTATGCCAGTGACGACTTCGATTTCATGTACCGCTGCGCCTGCGCGCTGATCGAACACGGTCTGGCTTACGTGGATGAGCAGAACGCTGACGACATGCGCCGCAACCGCGGTACGCTCACCGAGCCGGGTGTGGACAGCCCCTGGCGCAACCGTACGCCCGAGGAAAACCTGCGGCGTTTCGAGGAAATGCGCGCGGGCCAGCACCCGGAAGGCAGCATGGTGTTGCGCGCAAAGATCGACATGGCCGCGCCTAATATCAATTTGCGCGATCCGGCGATTTACCGCATCCGCTTCGCGCACCATCACCGTACGGGCGACACCTGGTGCATCTACCCGATGTACACCTTCGCGCATCCGATCGAAGACGCGATGGAATGCATCAGCCACAGCCTGTGCACCCTGGAGTTCGAGGATCAACGGCCTTTCTACGACTGGCTGCTCGATCATCTCGTGCGGCTGGGTCTGGTCGCCAGCCCGCGGCCGCACCAGTACGAATTCGCGCGCTTGAATCTCACCTATGTGGTGACGAGCAAGCGCAAGCTGGCGCAACTCGTGGCCGAGCGCCATGTGGACGGCTGGGACGACCCGCGCATGCCCACGCTGGTGGGCTTGCGTCGGCGCGGCTACACGCCTGAGAGCCTGCGCCTGTTCACCGACCGCATCGGCGTGAGCAAGGCCGATTCTTGGATCGACTACAGCGTGCTCGAACAGGCTTTGCGCGACGATCTCGATGCGCGCGCCCCGCGTGCAATGGCCGTGCTCGATCCCCTCAAGCTCGAACTCACCAACTGGGCCGAGGTGTTCGGCAACGCGGCGCACGCCGAGCCCTGCAGCGCGCCCGTCCATCCCGGCCACCCCGAGATGGGGCGGCGGCAGTTCGACCTCACCGCGCAGGTCTGGATCGAGCGTGAAGACTTCATGGAGGTTCCGCCCAAGGGCTATCACCGCCTCACGCCCGGTGGCCTGGCGCGGCTGAAATACGGCTACGTGATTCGTTGCACCGGCTGTGAAAAAGATGCCGATGGGCGGGTCACCAAGGTGCTGGCCGAACTGTTGCCCGACACCAAAAGCGGCACGCCGGGGGCGGACGCGGTGAAGGTCAAAGGCGTGATTACCTGGGTGAGCGCCAGTCTTGGCGTGGCCGCGCAGGTGCGCTTGTTCGATCGCCTGTTCACCGAGGCGCATCCCGACGCGGGTGGACGCGATTTTCTCGCTGTGCTCAATCCGCAAAGCAAGCAGACGGTGCAGGCCTATATCGAGCCCGCGCTGGCCACCGCTCCTGCCGGAGCCTCGTTTCAGTTCGAGCGGCACGGCTATTTTGTCGCCGACCGGGTCGATCATTCCTCGGCGCAGCCCGTGTTCAACCGCACGACGACGCTTAGAGACAGTTGGGGCAAGTGATGATGCAGGCGCCCGATGACACCCTGAGTTTTGGCGCGCCCATGCCCGCGGGCAACAGCGCGCTGGTGCGCTTGCAGCAGCAAGGTTTTTGTGTGCTGGGCGCCGCCGATCTGGCCGCCATGGCGGGTTATGACCTGGCGAGCTGTGCGCCGGCCCTCGGTTTGTGGAACGACCTACCGCCCGACGATTACCTCAAAGACGGCGGGCACTATCGCTTCCGGCGTCATGGCAGCTTCATTCAGACCCGGCAGCCGGCCGCAGGGCAGGCGGAGCTTCAGACCGCGCCGCACCGTGCGCATTGGCAGCCGACCTCTTACAACGCGCTGCACGGCGGCATGTTGCGCTGGTTCGCGCCCTTGACCGACGAGTTGCAGCGGGCACCGTTCTGGCAGCCCTTGCTGCTCGGTCTGGGGCGGCTGTTCGCGCAGGTGCGCCCGGAGCCGCAATGGTTCATCGAAGCGCACCAGTTCCGCATCGATACCCGCGAAGGTGTGGGCCGCCCGACGCCGGAAGGGGCGCACCGCGACGGCGTGGATTTTGTGGCCGTGGTGCTGATCTCGCGGCACGACATTCGCGGTGGCGAAACCCGGGTGTTCGAACTCGCCGGACAGCGCGGCGTGCGCTTCACCCTGGCTGAGCCGTGCAGCGTGCTGCTGATGGACGACACCCGCGTGATTCACGAAAGCACCCCCGTCCTGCCCGCAGGCGAAACCAGAGGCGGCTGGCGCGATACCCTGGTGCTGACTTATCGCGCGGGGGGCTTCCTCGATCCGCAGACCTGAGTTTGGGACTGCAAAAAAAGTGCGACATGTCGCCGCTGTCAGACGGTCGTCTGCTGTGAGTTTGATTTCAATCAATATGAAGCTCAAGCTCGCGAACTAGGGCAGACTTGAAACACAATTAGTTACATAATCTCGCCAAGGTGTCCGGCAAGTCGTCAGGACGCGATTTTCTGGAGAGATGCTCATGCGTCATTTGACCCGTCACTTGCCACCCTTGATGGCTGCGCTGGCCGTTGCAGCCGCGCCGGTTTCCGCTCTTGCGCAACAGGCCGCAAGCCCCGAACAGATGCAGGCCACTCGCGCCGTCACCGGCGAGCTGCTCAAAACCCTGAGCGGCAAGCTGCAGGCCAGCATGAAGGAAAACGGCCCGGCGGGTTCGATCACGGTTTGCAAAACCATCGCCCCCGAAATTGCCATGGGTCTGGCCGACAAGACCGGTTGGAAGATCACCCGCGTGGGCACCCGAGTGCGCAATATCGACATGGGCACACCCAACGTCTGGCAGCACAAGGCGCTGGGCCACCTCAACGCCGATCTGAAATCGGGCGCCAAGCCCGAAACCCTGGAGTGGAGCGAAGTGGTGACTGAGAACGGCAAACCCACCCTGCATTACGCCAAGGCCATCGTGCTGCAGACGCAATGCCTGGCTTGCCACGGTACCACCGCGCAACTCGCACCCGGCGTGGCCGACAAACTCAAGACCGACTACCCGCACGATGCGGCCACTGGCTACGCGCCGGGGCAGCTGCGCGGCGCCGTAGTCATCAGCCGCCCGCTGTAATCAACCGCAGAAGCAGGGCACAACGGCACAACGCCTGCCCGCGCCTCACCAGCGCAGGTAGGCGTTTTTGTTTCCGGTCTGCATCTCGATTTTGCGTTCCTGCTGTTTGTGCAGCCCGACGATGGTGTACCGACCCGCAGGCGCTTTGAGATAGCACAAAGGGCCGCCAGCGGTCAACTGGGCCACGGTCTTGCCGTGCTGCATGACATGGATCGGCACATCGGCCAGATAGGCCCCTTGCGGCCCTTCCACCATCCAGAAGCCGAGATTGAATTCGGGCGCTCGCGCCTGCAGCGCTTTCAGACTGCCTTGGCCCACGCCGCCGCAGAGGTAAGAGATATCTCCGGCGTGGTGAACCTCCGCAGCCTGGCTCAGAGTGGGGCTGAGCAAGCCAGCCGCCGACAGGCCCACTAAAGCGCCGATCAGTGCGCCCCGGCGCAGGGCTTGATACGAGATGGACATGATGATGATCCTTTCAAGACTTGCGTGAACACGCCCTGAAATAGACCTTGCCCGGCGGGCCGGGTTCGCCCGTGGGCGGCAGCCCTTCAGCCTCGTTTCATTTTTCTGCGGCCATGAAAAAACCCCGCCGGGGCGGGTGGTCCGGGGCTTAGCCGAAACGCCGTCAGGCGGCTGCGGGTTTGGGCGGCGCTGCCTTGGGTTGATGCAGATTGGGTAGAAACACGGCCAAGAGCCCGATAAGCGGCAGGAACGAGCAGATTTTGTACACCGCGTCGATGCCCCACATATCGGCCAACTGGCCCAGCACGGCTGCACCGATACCGCCCAAGCCAAACGCCAGGCCGAAGAACAGCCCGGCCACAGTGCCGACCTTGCCGGGAATGAGCTCCTGCGCATAGACCACCATCGACGGGAATGCCGAGGCCAGCATGAAGCCGATGATGGCGCTGAGCACGGCCGACATCTCCAGACTGGCGTAAGGCAGCATCAGGGTGAAGGGCGCCACGCCGAGGATGGACACCCAGATCACCGCCTTGCGGCCGACTCGGTCGCCGATCGGGCCGCCCATCAGCGTTCCCGCAGCGACCGAGGCGAGGAAGACAAACAGGTGGTATTGCCCAATTTCCGTGCTGACGTGGAATTTGTGCATCAGATAAAAAATGAGATAACTGTTGATGCTGGCCAAATAGAAGAACTTGGAGAAGATTAGCGCCAGCAGCACCGCCAGCGTGCGGCGCACCAGATGCGGCGGAAGCGGTGAATGCTTGATGGCGGTGGCCTTCTTCGGCAGGCGGTGCTGGTGGCTGTACCAGCGACCCACGCCGATGAGCACGACGATGGCCAGCAGGGCGGCCAGCGAAAACCACGCCACACTTTTTTGCCCATGCGGCAGCACGATCCACGCGGCCAGCAGCGGCCCGGTGGCGGTGCCCGCATTGCCCCCCACCTGGAAGATGGACTGCGCCAGACCGTGGCGTCCGCCCGAGGCCATGCGGGCCACGCGCGACGACTCCGGGTGGAAGATCGAGGAGCCGGTGCCCACCATGGCCGCGGCCAGCAGCAGGATGGGGAAGGTCGGCGCCACCGACAGCGTGAGCAGCCCGGCCAGGGTGCAGCCCATGCCCACCGCCAGCGAGTAGGGCTTGGGATATTTGTCGGTGTAGTAACCCACCAGCGGCTGCAGCAGCGAGGCGGTGAATTGATAGGTGAGGGTGATCAGACCGATCTGGGCGAAATTCAGATGGAAATCGGTTTTGAACAGCGGATAGATCGCCAGAATCAACGACTGAATCATGTCGTTGAGGAAATGCGAAAAGCTGATCGCTCCGAGGATGCGAAAGCGGGTCTGCTCCGCCGGGGCGTTGTCAGCCGGGGCGAGTGCAGCGGTGGTGGGGGTGGAACTCACGGTCTGGATCTTTGTGGGAGTGCGGGAAAACGCAAAAATAGCCTTAATTTGCGTGAGCGCAAGGATAGTGCGGCAAGGAGATATTTGCACAGGCAGGGAATTTTCCAGGAGCCGGTCGGGTGCGCGAATTCAGGGAGCGGCTTAATATTTGCTGCATGGCACAAATCGCAACTGAACGCGCAACCGAGGGCGCTACCGACATCGCCGCTCTGCGATCGCAGAGTCTGGGCGAAGAGATCGCCAACAGCATCAGCCACGGGCTCGGGCTGTTGCTGTCGATTGCTGCGCTGCCCGTGCTCATTGTTCATGCGGTTGAGCACCAGCCGGTGGCCAGCGTGGTGGGGGCGACGATTTTCGGCGCCAGCGCCATCCTGCTCTATCTCGCCTCCACCCTATATCACGCTCTGCCGCAGCCGCGGCTCAAGGCGGTGTTTCAGCGTCTCGACCATGCCGCCATTTACCTGCTGATCGCCGGCACCTACACCCCGTTCACCCTGGGCGTGTTGCGCGGAGGATGGGGGTGGACCTTGTTCGGCGTGGTCTGGGGGCTGGCGGCGATGGGGCTGCTGCTCAAGGCGTTTGCCGGGGTTCGCTTTCCGCAACTGTCCACTGCACTCTATCTGGGCATGGGCTGGGTGGTACTGATCGCCATCGTGCCGCTAGCCGAGCGCATCGCGCCGATGGGGCTGTTCTGGCTGGTGGCGGGCGGCGTGTCTTACACCCTGGGGGTGGTGTTTTTTGTGTTCGACGAGCGCTGGCGCTACGCGCACTTCGTCTGGCATCTGTTCGTGCTCGCGGGCACGGTCTGTCATTTTTTCGCGGTGCTCTATTACGCTGTCTGAAATGCGGTTGCCCTAAAATCGAACGACCGTTCTTTTTTGTGGCCGCCGTGCCTAAAATGCTGCTCAAAACAGCCTGACCGTGGAGACCGCGATGACCCCGCATCAACTCTTGGAAAAATTCGGCCCGCGCGAGGCCATGGATTACGACGTCGTCGTCGTCGGGGCTGGCCCTGGCGGACTGGCTACGGCCATCCATCTCAAACAGTTGGCGCAGCAGGCCGGACGCGAGATCTCGGTCTGCGTGCTGGAAAAAGGTTCCGAGCCGGGGGCGCACATTCTGTCCGGGGCCATCATGGACCCCGGCGCGCTGACCGAACTGTTCCCCGACTGGAAGGCGATGGGCGCGCCGCTGAATCAGCCGGTCACGGCGGATCAGTTTTTGTTCCTGAGCGACGCCAACGCCAAGCCCGCGCCCGCGGCTTTTCTGCCCGACTGCTTCAAGAATCACGGCAACTACGTCATCAGCCTGGGCAATCTGGTGCGCTGGATGGCGCAGCAGGCTGAGGCGTTGGGCGTGGAGATTTTTCCCGGTTTCGCCGCGGCCGAGGTGCTCTATGACGAGCAGGGCCGAGTGCGAGGCGTGGCCACCGGCAACCAGGGGCTGGGCAAGGACGGCGAGCCGACCGATCATTTCGCGCTGGGCATGGAACTGCGCGCCAAGTACACGGTGTTCGCCGAAGGCTCGCGCGGTCAGCTAGGCCGCGAGTTGATCGCGCATTTCAAGCTCGACGCCGGGCGCGATCCGCAAAGCTACGGCATTGGCATCAAGGAACTCTGGGAAGTCGCCGCCGACAAGCATCAGCCCGGGCTGGTGCTGCACACCGCGGGCTGGCCGCTCGATCCCAAGACTTACGGCGGCGGGTTTCTCTACCACCTCGAAGACCGCAAGGTGGCGATCGGCTTTGTGGTCGGGCTGGATTACACCAATCCGTGGATGAGTCCGTTCGAGGAATTTCAGCGGCTCAAGACCCATCCGGCAATTCGCGGTTTGTTCGACGGCGCCAAGCGCCTGGGCTACGGCGCACGCACCATCACGGCCGGCGGGCTGCTGAGCTTGCCCAAGCTGATGTTTCCCGGGGGCTGTCTGGTGGGGTGCGAAGCGGGGTTTCTCAACGCCTCGCGCATCAAGGGCAGTCATGCGGCGATCAAGACCGGCATGCTCGCAGCGCAGGCCATCGCCGATGCGCTGGCTGCAGGCCGCGCGCAAGACGAACTCAGCGCCTATCCCGCGGCGTTCGAGCAGTCGTGGCTGCACGCCGAACTCAAGACCGCGCGCAATTTCAAGCAGTGGTTCAAGAAGGGCCAACTGGTAGGCACGCTGATGACAGGGATTGAGCGCTGGTTTCTGCCTCGCATCGGCATCAAGTCACCGCCGTGGACGGTGCATCACCATGTGCCCGACCACGCCATGCTCAAACCGGCCGCCGATTGCCCGCGCATCGACTATCCGAAGCCCGACGGCGTGCTTACTTTCGACCGGCTGAGTTCGGTCTATTTGAGCAACACCAATCACGAGGAGAATCAGCCGCCCCACCTCACCCTCAAGGACGTGTCGGTGCCGGTGCAGGTCAACCTCAAGACCTATGCCGGGCCGGAGACCCGCTACTGTCCGGCCGGGGTGTACGAATTCGTCAAGGGCCCGGACGGCTGCGACAAATTGCAGATCAACGCGCAGAACTGCGTGCACTGCAAGACCTGTGACATCAAAGACCCGACGCAGAACATCGTCTGGGTCGCGCCCGAAGGCGGGGGCGGGCCGAACTACGTGGGCATGTAGGGCCTGTCAACGCTGTAGATCGCTATCGGTGCACCCGGGCTCGATCTGCCGACGCAGGGCACAGCGGCCAGATGGATCACGCGCGGATCACGCGCGTTCGCGGGGGTGGCCGCCAAAGTGTGAAGTAATCGACGGGCTCTTCAGACAAGGCGCATTTACACTGCGCCCAACTTAAAAAGCCGGCGCAGATCGCACAGCATCGTGCGGGATACCGGTACGAGATTTTTTGCTGCATGCCTGGTTCCACCCCGCTGTTTTCCCCCGCCCAGACGCTTGCGCCGCAAGGCGCCGCGGCCATGCCGCGCCGACTGCGTCGCGGCTATTGGGGTCTGGTCGGGCTCACCTTGGTTTTCGCGGCCTGGCTGGCCTGGATCAACTGGCAGCGGCAGGACGACACGCTGCGCAGCACTCTGCGGGTGGAAACGGCGTTTCTCGCGGACGCCACCTCGGCCTATCTCGACCGCTATGAATCGGTCATGTCCGCGCTGGGCAACGATCTGCTGGCGCGTCCTGAATTGCTGGCCGCACCCGATCAGCTCCAGCCGCTGTTGCAGCGCTATCGCGCCCTGCTCGGGCCGGATCAGGCTTTGTCGATCAATCTGTCCATGGCCGATGGCCAGATGTTTGCCACGACCCTGCCCGGACAGAGGCACTTGCCCAATTTCCGCAACATGCCCGACATCTGGCCGGGCATCCAGCAGGCGGGGCGCACAGGGGGCCTGGAGGTGGGCAAGGCGGTGTATGGCCCCATGCTGCACCGCTGGGTGATTCCTCTGCGCCTGATCGTGAAAAACACCGCGGGACAGCCACAGTTGCTGATTGCGGTGCCCGTGGAGCTCAATGACTTTCTCGAGCGCTGGCGGCGTTCCGTGGCGGCTGCGGAATATGCCATGCCGGGCATGTCGATCGCGCTGATGCGCGCAGATGGCTATCTGCTCGCGCGCTGGCCCGCGCCCAAGACGGACGATTTGCCGCGCTTTTACAGCGCCAAGCGGCAGGGAGAACTGGCCCGTGCCGCGCGGCATGCGCCGGATGGCGCCACCTCCGGCGTGTTCAGCGGCCGGGTGGACTCGGACGACATTCCCCGCCTGGGCGCCTGGGTGCGCCTGCCGCACTACGACGTGCTGGTGAACATGACCGTGCCGCGCGCTTTGATCTGGCGTGATTTCTGGCGCGCCTACTGGCCTGCGCTGACCATTCTGGCGCTGTGGTTGGCGGTGCTCACGCTGGCCTATCGGCTGGTGCGCAAACAAGCCGAGCGCGACAGCGCGCAACTGCGCGATCGGTCCGAAATCATGTACCGCCTGGCCAATCAGGACAGCCTCACCGGGCTGCTCAACCGCCGCGGCATGGGTGAATACCTGCAGCGCGCCCATGATCGCGCTAGAGACCATGGCATCGGCTACGCGCTGGTGCTGTTCGACCTCGATCACTTCAAGCTGATCAACGACGGCTTCGGCCACGCCGCGGGCGACGCCGTGCTGCAGCAGGTCGCGCACCTGCTGCAAACCCGGGTGCGCAAGGAAGACCAGGTGGCGCGCTGGGGCGGCGAGGAATTTCTGGTGCTGCTGCCCGATTCGTCGCTCGAGACCGCGCACGCCACGGCGGAGAAGCTGCGCGAGCTGATCTCGCATACCCGCATGTCCGTGGGCGGCGCGGAATTGCGGCTGACGGCCAGTTTCGGCGTGTCCGCTTGGGAGCATGACAGCCAGCTGACCGTGGCCGAGTTGCTGGGGCAGTGCGATTCCGCGCTCTACAACGCCAAGGCCGGCGGGCGCAACCGGGTCAAGCAGTTCGAGGGCAAGTCGGCGCAGGACTATCTGCAGGGCTTCACCCTCAAGCGCGCCATTGAGGACGACCGCATCCGCGTGGCCTATCAGCCGCTGGTATCCCTGGCCGACGGGCAGATCATGGGGTTTGAAGCCCTCGCGCGGCTGGTTGCGGAAAACGGTGATGTGATTGCGGCCGGGCAGTTCATCGACGTGGCCAACCGTCTGCGCCTGGAGCACCGCATCGATTCGCGTGTGTCCAAGCAGGTCATGGCGCGCTGCAGCCAGCGCATAAAGCAGACCGGCACGCCGATGAAGTACATGATCAACTGTTCTGCCGACTTCCTCAGTCGCCCGGAAGATGTGCAACAACTGCTCGACCGGGCGCAGCATTTCTGCAGCACTTGCGCGGTGGATATGACCGGCAAGGCCAAGCCCATGGTCATCGAGATCACCGAACGTCAACTCATCGGAGATGCCGAAGCGGTGCGCCAACTGGTGCAGCCGCTGATCGACTTCGGTTTCCAGCTCGCGGTGGACGATTTCGGCAGCGGCTACTCGTCGTATCTCTATGTGCTCAAGCTGCCGGTGAGCTACCTCAAGATCGAGGCCGATCTGGTGCGCGAAGCCGCGCACAGCGCTCGGGCGCAGGCCATGGTGCGCTCGATCAACAGCATGGCGCACGAGCTGGGCATCCTGACCATCGCCGAAGGCATCGAAGACGAGGCCACCGCCGAAGTCATGCGCCGCATCGGCGTGGACTGGGGACAGGGCTACTACTGGGGACGGCCGGAGATCGAGGCGTAGCAGTCGCAACCCTAGTCCGTGGCGATGCGGTTTGCCAGATCTGACGGTGCGCTGTTGACCTGATTCAGAAAGCCGATGACCTGGGGCATTTGCTCGAGAAAAGCGTCCATCGAATCATGCCCGCCGGGGCCGATGTGCAGTTGCACGCTGTCGCGCGCTGCGGCGGCGGCCAGCAGTCGGTGCGCATCTTCCACCGGCACCGTGGTGTCGTGCTCGCCGTGCATCAGCAGCACGGGGCAGCACAGTTGCGGCAGGGTGGTGAGCGGGGCGATGGCGTCGAAGCGATAGCCGATGGTGCGCTGCACATACTGCAGGATGTAGGGGCCGATGACGGCATCTGGCAAGTTTTGTTCGGCCATCCAGCGCTGCATCATGTCGGCGGGGTGGGCGAAGGCGGCCAGGCTGACGACGGCGGCGATTTGCGGCCGCCAGGTGGCCGCCAAAAGCACCGCGCCCGCGCCGACGGAATGGCCGAGCAGGGCGATGCGGCTTGGGTCGATGTCGGGTTGGGCGGCCAACCAGTCCACCGCGTGCACCGTGTCTTCGGCGAAGCGCGGCAGCGAGGTGAAGGGCTCGTCATCGCTGGCACCGTGGCAGCGGGTGTCGATGAACAGCAGCGCAAGCCCGGCGGCATGCAGCGCGGGGGCCAGCGGCAGCATGAGGTCGGCATTGCTGCCCCAGCCATGCACGATGACGAGGGCGGGCGAGGGCCGCGGTGCGGCTTGCGGTGCGGGCAGATGCCAGGCATGCAGGGTTTTGCCGTTGGCGGTGGAGATGCGCACGGTGGCAAACGCCAGGCCGAAGTCGGCCGGGTTGCGGGTGTGCGCCAGGCGCGGGGCACGCAGGCTGCGGCGCAGCCCCCAATGGAGCAGCGGCCGCAGCGGCGGCGTGGTCATCCACGGCAGCACCGTGGGCAGGAGAGCAGAGACGAGTTTGGAGCGCGGCATGGGCTACACAGTGTAGGGGCGGGGGTGGGCCGCTGCGGCATCGGTTCCAATAGTGTTTTGACTCTCGACACGAACCCATGCAATTCGTTCTGCGCCAACCCGATCCCCGCGCTCAGCACCGGCTGCAAGAGGCCGGCACGCATCCCTTGTTGGCGCAGTTGTTCGCCGCGCGCGGGGTGAAAGAGGCGGACGAACTGGAGCTGGCTTTGCCGCATTTGCTGCCGCCTGCGCTGCTCAAGGGGGCGGAAGCCGCTGCGGTGGTGCTGGCCGATGCCATCGCACGCGGCGAGCGCCTGCTCATCGTCGCCGATTACGACTGCGACGGCGCCACCGCCTGCGCCGTGGGGCTGCGCGGCCTGCGGGCGATGGGGGCGGCGGTTTCCTACCTCGTGCCCAACCGCTTCACCACGGGCTATGGCCTGTCGCCCGCGGTGGTGGATCTAGCGCTGAAGCACGCCGATGGCAAGCCCGACTGGATCGTCACCGTAGACAACGGCATCGCCAGTGTCGAGGGCGTGGCGCGGGCGCGCGAGCAGGGCATTCGCGTGCTCGTCACCGACCATCACCTGCCGGGCGACACGCTGCCCGAGGCCGAGGTCATCGTCAACCCGAATCAGCCGGGCTGTGACTTTCCGAGCAAGTCCATTGCCGGGGTGGGGGTGATGTTTTATGTACTGCTGGCGCTGCGGTCTGAACTGCGCCAGCGCGGGGTGTTCGACGCCGCCAGCCAGCCGCGCCTCGACGCCTTGCTCGACCTCGTGGCGCTGGGCACTGTGGCCGACGTGGTGCGGCTCGATGCCAACAACCGGCTGCTTGTGGCGCAGGGGCTCAAGCGCATCCGCGACGGGCGCATGCAGCCGGGTGTTGCAGCGCTGCTGCAGGTGGCGGGGCGCGAGGCGGCGCGGGTGAACAGCGCCGATCTGGGTTTCGCGCTGGGGCCGCGTATCAACGCCGCGGGGCGCTTGGCCGATATGACCGTAGGCATCGAGTGCCTCGCCACAGACGACCCCGCCCGCGCGCTGCAACTCGCGCAACTGCTCGACACCTTCAACCGCGAGCGGCGCAGCATCGAAGACGGCATCAAGGCCGAGGCGCTGGCCATGCTGGAGGGGCTGGATCTCGGTGCGGAAGGCAGCGCCCCCGCCATCAGCCTGTTCGCGCCCAACTGGCACGAAGGCGTGATCGGCATCGTTGCCGGGCGTATCAAAGACCGTGAGCATCGCCCCACTTTTGTGTTCGCCCCGGCTGAAGACGGCACGCTGCGCGGCTCGGGCCGCTCGATTGCCGGGTTTCATCTGCGCGACGCGCTCGATCTCGTGTCCAAGCGCGAGCCCGGTCTGTTGCTGCGCTTCGGCGGCCATGCCATGGCGGCGGGTTGTTCCTTGGTGGACGATGGTTTCGAGCGCTTTCGCGCCGCGTTTGCCCAAGTGGCCGCCGAATGGCTGGCGCCGGCCCAGTTGCAGCGCCGCATCGAGGTGGACGGGCCGCTACCCGCGCAATGGCTGCTGCCCGAAATGGCGTCGCTCCTTGCTGCGCAGGTGTGGGGGCAGGGCTTCGCCGCGCCCTTGTTCAGCGCCCGGGTGCAGGTGCGACAGCAGCGGCTGCTCGGCGAGCGTCACTTGAAAGCCAAGGTGCGGCTGCTCGACAACGAGGGCGCGCCCGGCAACGCGCAATTCGACCTCGTGGCTTGGGGCCGCACCGACTTTCTTCCGGATGAGGCGCGCATCGCCTACCGGCTGGAGAGCAATACCTGGCAGGGCATCACCCAGGTGCAACTGGTGCTGGAGGCCATCGAAGGCTGAAGACGCGCGTCCGCAAACCTCGCTGCGCCCGTCTCTTGCCCCAAGGGGCGATCAGCGCCGCGTTGCGTGGCGTTGCACGCAGTCGACATAGGCGGCACCATCGGGCGGCAGACCGCTGCGCTGCGCCGTCCACAACATCTCGCCCAGGCATTCCATGATGGCATGGTGCGCTTCGTGCTCGCCCCGCTTGCTGCGCAGCAGCTCGAAGGCCTGGCGGATGCCCGGCGGCTGGTCGATGGACACCTGCTCGGCGATCGACAGATGCATCGACAGATGCAGAAACGGGTTGGTGCGGCCCTGCTCCACGGCGTAGTCGCGGCTGGCGCTTTGCGGGTCGGAGAGCTCGGCGTGATATTCGGGGTGCAGTTCCATCCAGTCTGCCGCGATGAGTTCCAGCGGCGTGAGCACGCCGCCAGCACGATGCCGCTGCCAGGCGGAAAGAAAAAACTGCCGAACCTCGTCTTTGCTGGGATTGAACATGGTGGGCGTATTGTCCCGCAGCCGATCCGTCCGTGATTCGCATGCACTTACAAATCGGTTTTGAGCGACCATTTCAGCTTGTTCTCAGGAGACTCAACATGCCCATGATCGACGCCAGCGCCCTGCGCCAACTGTTTGACCAAGCCCGCACGCACAACGCCTGGCTGGACCAGCCCGTGCCCGAGCACCTGCTGCACCAGCTCTACGACCTGATGAAATGGGGGCCGACCTCGGCCAACTGTTCCCCGGCGCGTATCGTGTTTGTGCAGTCGCAGCAGGCCAAGGCCCGCCTTGCGCCCTGCATGAGCGAGGGCAACCGCGCCAAGACGCTCAAAGCGCCAGTGACCGCCATCATCGGCATGGATATGGCGTTTTACGACCAGCTGCCGCAGCTGTTTCCGCACAATCTTGACGCGCGCAACTGGTTTGCGGGCAAGCCGGATTTCATCGCCTCCTCGGCGATGCGCAACTCCAGCCTGCAAGGCGGCTACTTCATTCTCGCGGCCCGCGCCCTGGGCCTGGACTGCGGCCCGATGAGCGGATTCGACGCCGACGCGGTGAACGCCGCATTTTTCGCGGGCACCGAAGTCAAGGTGAACTTTCTGTGCAATCTCGGCTATGGCGACGCCAGCGCGTGGTTCCCCCGCAGCCCGCGTCTGAGCTTCGAGCAGGCTTGCCGCATCGCATAGGGCGCGCGTGCGCGGCGTGGAGTTTGTGCGTCGGTTCTGGTAATTTCGTACCCATCGCCAGAACACAAAACAGAAAGGACGCCTCATGCCGATCATCGTTGTCGCCAATCCCAAGGGCGGGGTGGGCAAATCCACCCTGTCCACGCAGGTTGCCGGATTTTTCGCCAGTCAAGGCCATGGGGTCATGCTGGGCGACTCCGACCGGCAGGAATCGGCCCGCCTCTGGCTGTCGCTGCGCGATTCAGCGCTGCCGCGTATCGACACTTGGGAGATGAGCTTTGATTACATCGCCAAACCGCCCAAGGGCACGACCCACGCGGTGATCGACACATCAGCCGGGCTGCATGGCTGGCGGCTGAACGATGTGATGAAACAGGCCGACAAAGTGCTGGTGCCGCTGTCGGCGTCGATTTTCGACATCTACGCCACGCAGGAATTCCTGGAAAAACTGCGCGAGGCGCGCGAAAAACACGGCTTCGATGTCGGCCTAGTGGGCGTGCGCATCGACCCGCGCACCCATGCCGCCGAGCAATTACAGGCCTTCGTGACGCAAAGTGGCCTGCCGATGCTGAGCAATCTGCGCCAGACCACGCTGTACCCACAGATGGCCGCGCACGGCCTCACCCTATGGGACCTGCCGCCCAGCCAGGCGGCCAAAGACCTGGAGCAATGGCAGCCCATCACTCGCTGGCTGCAGCAGCCGTCAGGGCGCGGGTAAAAAAATAGGCACATCCTGCAAACATTGCGTCGGATGTGCCCAAGCTGCAAGGAAGCTGGCGGCTGCGGTTTTTAGGGAGTTTCGCTCTGCCGTTTTGTCGAAGGGATGGTTTCGGCCCGCCTCAGGCGGCGCGTTCGGGTTGCGCGACGAGACCGAGCGCCGGGCGGTTGACGCGGAACAAGCGCGGGCCGACATGTTCGAGCAGCTTGTCGCGCTCGAACTGGGCGATCACGCGGCTGGCCGTTTCGAGCGCCACGCCGAGCATGGCGCCGAGGTCGCTGCGCTTGGGTAGGGTGATGGTGTCGTTGAGTTCCGGGTCGGCCAGTTTGAGCAGCAGACGAGCCATGCGCGCGGGAATGGCTCCCGAGCCGAGCAGCAGCGCCCATTCGTCGGTGTCGCGCAGCGCGCGGTGCCAGCGCTCCAGAAACTCCTGGCGCAGATTGGGCACCTGCTCTTCCATTTTGCGAATCACTTCCACCGGGATGCGGCACACCCGTACCGCGCCGATGGCCGAAGCGTGATGCATATAGGGCTCTTGAATGAAGCACTCCAGCCCGATCAGATCGCCGCGCCGCGCCACGCGGGTGATGCGGCGGGTGCCATCGGGCAGCACGCGCTCCAGCTTCACATAGCCGGTCTTGATGGTGTAGAGCCAGTCGCCCCGCTGCCCTTCGCTGAACAGCTGCTGTCCGGGGGCAAATTGCATGTCGTCGATGACCTGATGGAAGGTGTCGAAGTCTTCCATGCGCAGCGCGCCGAACAGCGCAATACGGCGCACGCCGCAGCTGCGGCAGTCGGAAGCGCCGCGCCAGGCGTTGACCACCTCGGTATGCGCCAGGCGGTTGGCTTCCGGCTGCTTGCTGCGCGGCAAGGTTTTGCGCAGGGTCGCGAGCGGAATCGCCGTGGTTGTCTGCGGATTGGCAAAAGTGGTTTCCATAACTCGCTCTCATTGATTTAGCGCAATATTAGCGAGTACTGATATGGCCTTGTCAATATAGGGAATTCACCGTGATAACTAGGACTAACCCTGATTTTTGGCGCGCTTCATTGCGGAATATCGATTTTTGCAGCGCACAAAACTGCGGCAATCTGTCGCGGGTGCGATGGCCCTTTGTGCCCAATCCGCGACAGCCTGACACACCCGCGCCGCCCGGGACGGTTTGCCGATCCGCCTACACTGCAACGCTTTCAGCCTGTAAAGACGAAAGGCGCGATCACCATGATGGATGTGCACACTCTGGCCGCCCGCGATGTGCGGCGGGCTTTGGAGGAGGATCTGGGCAGCGGCGACCTCACCGCTGCGCTCATCGACCCGCAGGCCGTGGCGCGTGCCACGGTGCGCAGCCGTGAGGCCGCGCGGTTGTGCGGCACGCCGTGGGCCAATGCCTGCGTGCGCGCGCTCGACCCGGCGGCGCATTTGGAGTGGTTGGCGCCTGAAGGCGCTACGTTGCAAGCAGATGCTGTGTTTTTGGAGATCAGAGGCAACGCACGGGCGCTGCTCAGCGCCGAGCGGACGATGCTCAATTTCCTGCAATTGCTCAGCGCAGTGGCCACGCGTACCGCGCAGTATGTGGACGCCGTGCGCGGCACACGGGCGCAAATTGTCGATACCCGAAAAACCCTGCCGGGCTTGCGTCTGGCGCAGAAATACGCGGTGCGTGTGGGCGGTGGAATGAATCACCGCATCGGCCTGTTCGACGCTGTGCTGATCAAGGAAAACCATATCGCCGCCGCAGGCGGGGTGGCACTGGCGCTGCAAAGGGCGCAGGCGGTGGCGGCGCAGGCGCAGTTCATCCAGATCGAGGTGGAAACCCTGGCCCAGCTCGACGAGGCTCTGCGCGCAGGCGCGCGTATGGTGCTGCTGGACAATATGTCGCTCGATCAACTGCGCGAGGCGGTCCGCCTCACCGGCCAGCGCGCCGTGCTGGAAGTGTCTGGCGGGGTGGATCTGCAAACCGTGCGTGCCATTGCAGAAACCGGCGTGGACCGCATCTCCGTTGGCAAGCTGACCAAGGATGTGCAGGCCGTCGATCTGTCGATGCGTTTTACGGCGCTTTGATTTGTTGCGCATTCATTCAAGAGGAAGTCTGCATGTCCGCCACTTTTTCGATCGCATTTGATAGCCCGGTCAGCGGCACCGCGCAGGCCTGGGCGCGCGTGCCCGTGGAGCCCAGCCCCGCCGAGCGTGACGCGCTGATGGCGCGCTGCGCCCAACTGCTGCGCACGCAGGACGCTGTCTTGGTGGCGCATTACTACACCCATCCCGATCTGCAGGATCTCGCGCAGGCCACGGGCGGGCTGGTGGCCGATTCGCTGGAAATGGCGCGCTTCGGCGCTCGTCATCCAGCGCGCACCCTGGTCGTCGCCGGGGTGCGTTTCATGGGCGAGACCGCCAAGATGTTGTCCATGGGCAAGCGCGTGCTCATGCCCGACCTCGACGCCAATTGCTCGCTCGATCTGGGTTGCCCCGCGCGGCAGTTCAGCGCCTTCTGCGATGCCCATCCCGACCGTACCGTGGTGGTTTACGCCAACACCAGCGCGGCGGTGAAGGCGCGCGCCGACTGGGTCGTGACGTCGAGCTGCGCGCTCGACATCGTGGCGCATCTGCATGCGCGCGGCGAAAAAATCCTCTGGGCGCCCGACCGTCATCTGGGCGGCTATATCGAGCAGCAAACCGGCGCCGACATGCTGCTGTGGCAGGGCTCATGCATCGTGCACGACGAATTCAAGGCGCTCGAACTCGAACTGCTCAAGGCCGAGCATCCCAGCGCGCGCGTGCTGGTGCATCCCGAAAGCCCGGCTGCCGTGGTCGCCCTGGCCGACGTGGTGGGCTCGACCTCGCAGATCCTCAAGGCGGCGCGCGAGCTCGACGCGCCTGAATTCATTGTCGCCACCGATGCCGGCATGTTCCACGCCCTGCAGCAGCAGAACCCCGGCAAGACCTTCATCGCCGCGCCCACCGCGGGCAACGCCGCCACCTGCAAGAGCTGCGCGCATTGCCCATGGATGGCGATGAACAGCCTGGCTGGTCTGGCGCATGTGCTCGAGACCGGGGCGAATGCCATCGAGCTCGACCCTGATCTGGCCGCTCGCGCCCGCGTGCCGGTGCAGCGCATGCTCGACTTCACAGCAGCGCAAAAGACTGCAGCGATGGCGGGCAGTCTGGTTCCCGGCGTCGGCGCGGCGTAGCTGGCGCCGACGCACCAAGCTGGCGCGCTATCGCGTTTTGCTGAAACGCTATCGCGTTTTTTCGAAACGCTACCGCGTTTTCATGATGCGCGCCTTTTCCCGTTGCCAGTCGCGCTTGGCTTCGGTGTCGCGTTTGTCGTGGTCTTTCTTGCCCTTGCCCAGCGCCAGATCGAGCTTGACCCGGCCGCCCTTGTAATGCAGGTTGATGGGCACCAGGGTGTAGCCGCGCTGCTCGACCTTGCCGATGAGCTTGCGGATTTCATCCTTGTGCATCAGCAGTTTGCGCGTACGCGACGCGTCCGGCCGCACATGGGTGGAGGCGCTGTTGAGTGCGGTGACGTTCATGCCGATCAGAAACAGCTCGCCATCGCGGATCACCACATAGCCGTCGGTGAGTTGCACCTGCCCGGCGCGCACGGATTTGACCTCCCATCCTTCGAGCACGATGCCCGCTTCGAAACGGTCTTCGAGGAAGTAATTGAAATGGGCCTTGCGGTTTTCGGCGATGCTCATGCGGGGAATATGGGGCGTTCGGCCCTCAATACAATCGTGGCATTCTAAGAAGCCTTGATCCGCCCACGTTCGCCCATGCCCCAGGTTCACAAATCCGTCCTCATCTGGTACAGCCCGCAAGAGATGTACGACCTAGTCACCGATGTGGCCGCCTATCCGCAGTTTCTGCCCTGGTGCGGCGGCGCCTCGGTGCAGTCGGAAGAGGGCGATACGGTGCGCGCCAGTGTGACCATCGACTTCAAGGGCATCCGTCAGAGCTTCACCACGCAAAACACCAACGTGCCCGGCCAGGAAGTGCGCATGCGGCTGGTGGACGGGCCCTTTTCCGCCCTGCACGGGCGCTGGGTATTCAACCCCCTTGCCGACGGCAAGGCGTGCAAGGTCGAGTTTCTGCTCGACTACAAGTTCTCCAACTTTCTGGTGGAGAAGGTCATCGGCCCGGTGTTCAACCATATCGCCAGCAGCTTTGTCGATGCTTTCGTGCAGCGCGCCAAGCAGGTTTATGGGCCGCGTTGAGGCCGCCGTGGTGACGCCGTGGTGAATATTGCGGTGTTCTATGCGCCAGAGCGCGGCGAACCCGACTTGAGGCGGTTGGCGCTGCCAGCAGGCGCCACGGTTGGCCAGGCGCTGCAGGCCAGCGGCATGCTCAGCGCCCATCCCGAATTGACCTGGATCGACATCCTCTACGGCATCGACGGCCAGCGCGTCACGCTGCAGCGGGTGCTTCAGGACGGCGACCGCATCGATCTGTGCCGTCCCTTGCTGGTCGATCCCATGACCGCGCGGCGCTTGCGGGCTGCCGCCTCAAAGCCACGCCGCTGAGACCTCGGGCGGTATGTCGGCGGGTGGGCCTTCGAACTGTGTGAGGCCGTCACCGAGCACGATGACGCGATCCGCCAGCTCGCGCGCCCACGGTTTTTGCTCGACCATGAGCACGCCCAGCCCCTGCTCCTGCAGTTGCTGGATGAGCGTGGCCGTCGCCGCCACGCGCTGCGGCGCCAGACCTTCGGTCGGCTCGTCGAGCAGGAGCACATCGGGGTTGCCCATCAGCGCGCGGGCGATGGCGAGCATTTGCTGTTCGCCGCCGGACAGCGCCTGGGCGGGCGCATGCAGCCGTGGCGCCAGCGCCGGAAACAGGGCCAGCACCGCTGCCTCGTTCCAGCGCGACGGGCCCGTGCGTGCGACTATTCGCGCGGGCTTGGCGCCCAAAAGCAGGTTCTGCCGCACGCTCAGACGCGGAAAAATCTCGCGCTGCTCCGGCACATAGCCCAGCCCCAGCCGGGCGCGGCGATGTGCGGGCAGGCCGAGCAGTTCTTGCCCGGCAAGACTCGCGTAGCCTGTTGCGGGAATGAGGCCCATCAGCGACTTGAGCAAGGTGCTGCGCCCGCTGCCATTGCGCCCGAGAACAAGCAGCAATTCCCCCGCTCGCAGTTGCAGATGCACGCCGCGCAGCACCTGCACCGGCCCATAGCCCGCCTGCAGCGAGCGAACATCGAGCAGCGCGCCTTTCTCGGGCGGGAGCTTCATGGCGCCGTGCCCAGATAGACCGCCTGTACCCGTGCGTCGTGGCGGATGGCCTCGGGCGCACCGTCGGCCAGCACGCGGCCCTGATGCAGCACCACCACCCGCGTGGCCAGGCGAAACACTGCGTCCGGGTCGTGCTCGATCAGCAGCAGGGTACGGTCGCCGCAGAGCTGGGCGATCAGGTCGAGCATGTGCGCGGCCTGCGCCCGGTTCATGCCGGCGGTGGGCTCGTCGAGCAGCAGCAAAGGCGCGCGGTTGATCAGCCCGAGGCCGAGTTCCAGTGCGCGCAGGCGGGCATAGTCGATGCTTTGCGCCGGTCGATCAGCGCAGTCTTGCAGTTGCAGCGCCTGCAGCCAGTGGGCGACCTGCTGCTGCAGTTCGGCATCGCGCTGGTACGGCAGCCACCAGCGCCGGGCCGGTTGCGCCGCAAGCAGGCAGGCGCGCAGATTGTCCGCCACGCTCAAGCGGGAAAATACCTGCGGCGACTGGAAGCTGCGGCCGATGCCCGCCCGTGCGATCTGCGCGGGATTCAGGCGGTCGATCCGTCGGCCCGCCAGCCACACGCTCCCGGCGCGCAAGGGGCGCAGGCCGCTGATCACCTGAAACAAGGTGGACTTGCCCGCGCCGTTGGGGCCGATGAGGGCCACCCGTTCGCCAGCCTCGATCTGCAGATTCAGATCGGTGAGGATGGGCTGGCCGCCGAGCACGCAGTGCACGCCGCGCACGTCGAGCAGGGGCGGGCGCGCAGTGGCGTTGAATGCGGCATTGAGTGGGGCGTTCATTCGCGGGCTCCGCCTGCGCGCAACTGCGGCGCCAGTGCCCGCCACACTAGGGCGCACAGCCCCGCGCCCGTGGCGGCCAGCAGCGCTGCGCCAACCCAGGCATCGGCGCTGTCGATCTGCAGCGGCACGCCATACAGCCGCAGGGTGCTGCCCACCAGCAGTTGTTGACGCACCGCGTAGAGCAGTTCGACCAGGCTGCTCGCGCCGATGATCGCGAGCGCGCTGCAGAGCAATAGCGCTGCCAGGCCCCACAGCAGATCGGGATTGCGGCGGGCGCGAAGCCCTTGCGCCAAATCGCGCAAGACCCCGCTCAAACCCTGCGGCGCCCAGATCACAATGGCGAGAAAACCGAGGCCGACATACAGCATCCAGGCCTGCGAAACCGAGGCCAGAACCGACTCGCTGCCCACCATCAAGCCCGCGCCCAGCAAGGCGCCCCAGGCCGTGCCGCTGCCTGCGGCCAAGCTGAACAGCAGGGCCATGCTCGATTGCGGCAGCCCGAGCGATCCGGCGCTCACCTGTTCGAGACGCAGGGTTTGCAAGGCGCCGGACAGGCCCGCGAGGAAGGCGCTCACCAGCACCAGTTGCAGCCGAACCCGTCGCGGTGTGGCGCCGCTGACCGCAACGCGCAAGGGGTTGTCGCGCACTGCGCGCGCCAGCAGGTCGAGCCGGGTGCCGTCGAGCCCACGCATCAAGGCCGCGCCCAACAGCACATAAGCGGCGCTCACGCCATAGACCTGTCGCTGCGACAGAAAATCGAGCCCCAGCCAGACTGGCCCGGCGGTGCGGTCGGTGGACACGCCGCCTTCCCCGCCGAAAAACCCCTGCAGCATGGGCGCGGCCAGCGCTACGAGCAGGCCCAGCCCCAGCGTGATCATGGCAAAGCTCAAACCGCCTCGCCGCACGCTGATCGGGCCGAGCACCAGCGCCACGGCCACGGCAAACATGCCGCCATACACGGGCACCAGGGCAAAGGGCAGCGGCCAGCCGCAGGCGGCAATCGTGTTCATCGCATGCGCGGCGGCATAGGCGGCCAACCCCGCATACATCGCCTGCCCGAAGCTGAGCAGCCCGGCGCGGGTGACCAACAGCCCCACCGACAGCAGCAGCAGCCAGGCGCTGGCCAGTTGCGACAGCAGGCTGAAACCGGCGCTGCTCAGCGGCAAGGCCAGCGGCAGCGCGACCAGCAGCGAAAACAGCGCAGCGCGGCCGCGCGCCGGGGCGGGCACGGCGGCGTTCACAGCGTCTCGTCCCGAGACAGCGCGCGCGTCAGCCCCTGCGGGCGCAGCGCCAGCACCCCGACCAGCAGCACATAAGGCAGCAGCGGCGCGGCGCGGGCCAGGTCGAGGTGCAGCAGGCTGGGGAGAATGCCGTCGCTCGCAGGCCAAGCGGCCGGGGCGTTCCAGCCCAGACGTTGCAGGCCGTCGGCCAAGGAGCCGTTGACGGCCACGGCGAGGGTCTGCACCTCGCCCACCAGCAGCGCACCCAGCAGCGCGCCGCGCAACGACCCCAGACCGCCGATGATGATGACGGCAAACAGCAGCGCGCCCATTTGCGCGGCCATGTCCGGCTCGGTGACGAGCAGCGGCCCGCCCACCGCACCGGCCAGCCCGGCTAGTGCGCCGCCCACGGCAAACACCCCAGTCTGCACCGCGCGCACATCGTGCCCCAGAGCCGAAGTCATGGGCGCGTGCGTCAGCGCGGCCTGTACGATCAGCCCGGCGCGTGTGCGCCACAGCAGCAGCCAGGCCAGCGCCAGCGCGGCCAGCGCCGTCGCCATGACAAAGCCGCGGTACACCGGAAAATCCACCCCGCTCAAGGTGAACAGCGCGCCCTGCAGCGATGCGGGTATGGCATAGGGCACCGAGCCGCTGCCCCACAACAGCCGGGCCGCTTCCACCAGCACCACGCCGAAGGCGAAAGTGGCGAGCAGCTCCGGCAGATGCCCCTGCGAGCGCAGACGCCGCAACACGCCGACTTCAAACCCTGTGGCCACCACGGCAACGCCCAGCGGCGCAAGCAGCAGTCCACCCCAGAAGCCCAGCCATTGGCTGCTTTGCCAGGCCAGATAGGCGCCGAGCATGTAGAAACTGCCGTGGGCGAAATTGAGTACGCCCAGCAGCGAAAAGATCAGCGTCAGCCCTGAGGCGAGCAGGAACAGCAGCAGGCTGTAGCTCAGGCCATTGAGGGCGGAGAGAGCGAGCGCCTCCATGCAGCAGCCGTGGCCAGGGATCAGACTCCCGGCTTTAGCGCGACGGCGTGCCCTGGCTGGCGCCGGGCACCGCGCTGGCCGTCACCTTGGGCGGTTTGACCGGATAGACCTCGGTCATCAGCGGTCGCTGCATGGTGCATTGCGCGGGCAGGGTGGTCTGCGCGGGGCGGTAGGTGTGCTCCAGCGCAAAGGTGTAGCCGGTGTTTTCCACGTCGTAAGGGTTGGCGGGCGAGACCGGCTGCCAGTCGCTGACATAGATGGGCTGCAGCAACTGGTGATCGGCCGCGCGCAGGGTGACCTCGCCGTTGAAGGTGTGGAACTTGAGCCCTTCCATCGCGCTGGCGACCTTCAGCGGCTCGGTGCTGTGCGCCTTGGTCATGGCGGCGGTGAGCAGCGCCAGGCCGGTGTAGGTGGCGGGTACCGAGAAGTCTTGCTTGTACTTGTCGCGGAAACCTTTTTGCAGGCTTTGCAGCACGCCGGGCAGATTGGGGTTGCTGTAATAGACCAGCTTGACGCGCCCGGCGTCGTGCGGGCCGATCTCGCTGGGCGCGCCCAGGCTGCTGGCGTAGAAGGTGTAGAGATCGGCCTTGAGCCCGCCTTGCTGCGCGGCCTTGATGAGCAGGGTGAGGTCGGGGCCCCAGTTGGCGGTGATGATGCAGTCTGCCTTGGCCGCCTGCACCTTGGCGATATAGGGCGAAAAGTCTTTGACCTGCCCGAGGGGCACGAAATCTTCGCCCACGATCTGGATGTCGGGTCGTTTGAGCGCCAGCATTTCACGGGCGTACTTCGCCACCTGATGGCCGAAGGAATAGTCTTGCTCGATGAGATAGACGCGCTTGATCTCCGGCCGGCTGCGGATGTCGTCGGTCATCGCCTGCAGGGTCATGGGCACGCTGGGCTGCAGCGCAAAGTGCCAGAAACTGCAGTCACTGCCCGTCAGTGCGGAATCGACCGCGGCGTAGTTGAGATAGAGCACTTCCTTGCCGGGATGGCGGGTGTTGTGACGGCTCACCGCTTTGGAGAGCGCAATCGCCGCGCCCGATCCGTCGCCCTGCAACACATAGCGGATGCCCTGATCCACCGCGGCCTGCAGTGCATTGACCGTGTCTTGCACCGCGCCCTTGTTGTCGAAGGGCACGATCTCGAAGCGCACCCCGGCGGTGTTGCCGCGGTTGACCCGGTCGGCCACGAACTGCCAACTCTGCAACTGGTTCTGCCCCACTGCGGCGAAGGGGCCGGTGAGCGGGTCGATGAAAGCGAGCTTGACGGTGGGAATCTGCCGCGCATGCACTGGCGCGGCGCCGAGCAATAAGCCACCGGCCAGGGTGGAGATAAAACTTCTGCGGGTGGTGTGCATGCGAGCAAAGCCTTTTGAGGAAACAGCCGCCCCGGTTTTCAGGGGCGGCGCAAAAAGGCAATGCTATTTCAACCCGGATTTCCCATTCGGCGGGGCTTTGCCCCTACACGGGCGCTGGCGGACGGCTTGAGGCGTCTTCGCCCCCGCGCTTCGCGCCCATAGCTCGGGCTATGGGCTTGTCGCGCAGGGCCGAATCCATCCCCAATCCGCCGCGCCATCATCCCGTGTCCTCATGGAAAATCCGGGTTCAACGCCATCCAGGCGGCTTAGAACTTCACCCCCACCCGCGCGTACACCGAGCGTCCCGGCCCCGGCACGGCAATGCCCCAGGGCAGGCCGTTGATCGACATGGTCGTGCCCTGGCCGACGTAGGCACCTCCGGTGGGCAGGGCGTAGAACTTGTCGAGCAGGTTGTCGATGCCGAAATCGACCCGCGCTTGCTTGAAGCTGTAGCTGGTGCGCAGGTTGAGCAGGCCGTAGCCGCCGGTCGGGATTTCATTGCGCACGGCGGAAACCTGCGTCTTGGCCTTGACCAGCACCCATTCCAGCGCGTTGTTCCATCCGCCCAACTGCTGCGTGAGACTGAGCCGGGCGTTGAGCGGCATGATGGCGTAGAGGTTGTCTCCCGTGGTGGTGTTTTCCCCGCGGGTGTAGTTCACCACGCCTTGCAACCCCAGCCGGCCGAGCGCGCCGTTGTCCAAAGGCATCTTGCCCGAGAGATTCAGCCCATACAGCCGCGCAGTCTGGTTGACATATTTGAGGACGACGAACTGGTTTTTCAGCGGCGTGGCTTGCGGCGCGTTGGCCATTGCGTTCCACTGCACCGCGTCGATGTAATCGCTGACATGGGTGTAGAACGGTTGCGCGGTGAACGTCCAAGCGCGGTCGGCGCTGTGCAGATCGAAGCTGGCCGACAGGGTGGTGGCTTTTTCTGGCTTGAGATTGGGGTTGCCGATGTAGCCGTTGCCGTCGCCGACGAAGTTGTTCATCACCGCGGCCATCGACCAGGTGCTCCAGGGATCGCGCTGGTAGAGGCTGGGCGAGCGGGTGGTGTGGCTCAGGCCCACGGAGAGATCCTGCGTGGGAGAAAGCGTCCAGCGCGACAGCAGCGAGGCATCGACATGGGTGTCGGTGCGCGCGCGGTCGATGGTGTTGAACGCCGTGGCGTCGCGCAACTGGTAGTTCATCATCGTGCCCATGCCATTGCTGTTGGCATAGCCGTGCACCGGCCCGGCATCGGTGCGCACACGCGCCACCCGCAGCCCCGCCAGGGTTTGCCACTCTGCGCTGAGCTGCTTTTGCCATTCGCCCCACACGCCGATGCGGTCGCGCTTGCCGTCGTTGACGTTGAGGAAGGTGCCGGGCCACATCATCCCGCCCGACGGCGTCCAGTAGTCGTCGAGGTGATAGCGTTGCAGCTCGACTCCGGTGCGCAACACGTCCTGCGCCGACAGATCGATGCTCGCCTGCAGCTTCACGCCGGTGGTGCGGCTTTGGCTATACATCGGCATGCCGGCGGCGCAGGTGGGCGAGATCGGGCTGCAGGGATAGCCGCCTACGCTGCCCTGCATGGTCTGGCTGCCGTACCAGAAGCGTTTATCTGCGCCGAAGTCCATGAAGTGATCGACGGTTTCATGGTAGGCGCGCGCATCGAGCGAGCCCCAGCCGAACTGCTTGAGCCAGTGCAGATTGATGCGTTTTTCGGTATTGCCCAGCATGTCCATGCGCTGGTTGGGGTAGAGCTGATACGGCACGTCCTGATAGCCCAGACCGATTTCGAACAATTGATCGCTGCCCTTCCACGCCAGCCCCAGGGTGTGGTTGCGCACGTCGTAGGCGGTGGAGCCGACGACGTCGCGCGCGAGGCTCTGCCCCGGGCGGCCGGTGGCGGTAAAGGTTTTGAAGTCGCCCCCGGCGGAGTAGTCGTCGGCCTTGGTGAGTGCGCCGTCATAGGCGATGGCGAACGACTGCGTGCCGTAATAAGCGTTCAGCCCGAGGCTGCGCGCTGCGCCGTTGCTGGCGTAGCCCGCGCTGACCTCGCCGCCGGAGATCGACGCCTGCCCCGCCGGGGCGAATTGCGGCGCGCGGGTTTTCACTTCGATGGCGCCGCCGATGGCGTCGCCACCGACCGACACCGGCACCATGCCCGCCGGATACACGGTGATGCTCTGCACCTGCGACGGCGAGGCGTAAGACAGCACCGGGTTCATGTGGTTGGGGCAGCTGGCGATCAGCCCCATGCCGTCGAGCTGGATGTCGAGGTTGTCGTCCGACAGGCCGTTGTACTGCGGCAGCCCGGAGACGCCGCCCGCCGCGTTGACCGACAGGCCGGGAATGCCCAGCAGCAGGCTGGCGGTGTCATTCGTTGCGGCGCGGCGCTGGGCCAGATCGATGGCGCTTTGCCATTGCGCCCAGGACTGCGCGCCAGCGGCCGCGCCCGAGACGACGACTTCGGGCAGGACGGTCTCGGCGGCCTGGACGTTGCTGGCGCACAGCGCAGCCAGTGCGGCACTCAGGGCGATTGAAAGAGCGGTGCGCGACAGACGCGAGCTTGACGGAGGACAGAAAGATGTTTGCATGGACAATTGAAAGCGATGGATTCAAACCGTTGCCAAAAACAACGGTCTCACTGTAGGAATGCCTGTTGCGCCACAAGCGCGACAAAACGTCGCATTTGTCGCCCACCTGTCACAGGGGTTTCCCCGAATTCGCCTCACCGCCATGCAAGACTTTGTGTTGTTCGACGACGCGCTGGAGCCGTCGCAGCCGCTGACCCGCCTGTACCAGCAGCCGGTGGCGCGCTGGCAGGCGTGGCAGGCAGAGCAAGTCGAGAGTGCTTTTCAGCAGATCGAAGACGCATTGAACGCTGGGCGTCAGGTCGCCTTGCTCGTCCATTACGAAGCCGCGCAAGCGCTGGCTGGCTTGCCCGTGCACGCCCCTCTGGCCACCCCTCTGGTCGAGGCGCTGGCGTTCGATGCGGCCACGCGCATGACCGCCGCCCAAACGCAGCAGTGGCTCCAAGCGCAAAGCGCCAGCCTCAATGATGGCCAGCCCTGCGGCGTGGCCGCTCTGCAGCCCGGCATCACGCAGGCGGACTACACCGCCGCCCTAGCGCGCATCACTGCTCACCTGCGCGCGGGCGACAGCTACCAGATCAACTTCACCTGGCCGCTGCGCGGGCAGGCGTTCGGCCATCCGTTGACGCTGTATGCCGCGCTGCGGCAGGCGCAGCCCACGCGCTATTCCTGCCTGGCCAAACTCGGCGGGCGCTGGGTGCTCAGCTTTTCGCCCGAACTGTTTTTCGTGCGTGACGGAGCCACGCTGCGCGCACGGCCCATGAAGGGCACCGCTGCGCGCAGCGTCGACGCAGAAGCCGACGCGCAGGCCGCGCTGGCGCTGGCTGCCGATCCCAAGAACCGCGCCGAGAACCTGATGATCCTCGATCTCTTACGCAACGATCTGGGGCGGCTGGCCGTGCCGGGTTCGGTGCGCGTGCCCGAGCGCTTCAGCGTCGAGCCCTATCCCACCGTGTGGCAGATGACCTCCAGCGTGCAGGCCGTGCTCGACGAGCGCGGCGGGCCACGGCGCTGGGCGGAGATTTTTGCCGCGCTGTTTCCCTGCGGCTCGGTGACGGGCGCGCCCAAGCGCAAAAGCATGGAGATCATTCGCGCGCTGGAGGGCGGGCCGCGCGGGCTTTATACCGGCGCGCTGGGCTTCATCGACCCGCGCGACGCCGGGCAAGGGCCGCTGGCGGTGTTCAGCGTGCCCATTCGCACCTTGCAGGTCGAAGACGGCGTGCAGACCACAGGGGAGGCCGCCGGAACCCGCACCTTTCACTTGGGCGTGGGCAGCGGGGTGGTGATCGATTCCGACCCCGCCGCCGAGTGGCAGGAATGCTGGGACAAGCTGCGCTTCGTCACCGCGCACGATCCGGGCTTCGGTCTAATCGAAACCTTCGCCGCCGTCTGGCCCGCGCAGGCCGGGCGCATCGAGCGGCATTTGGCGAGGCTTGCGCGCTCGGCGGCGTTTTTCGCCTTTGCCTGCGACCTGCCCGCACTGCGCCAAGCCTTGGCCGAGGCGCATCGCGGCCTCGTTGCGCCTTCTGCGCCCGCTCTGGCCGATGGCTGCCAGGCGTGGCAAGCCGCTTGCGCGGCGCTGTCTCCCGCGCCCTGGCGCACGCGGTTGGTGCTGCGCAAATCGGGCGCGGTCGAGATCGACGTGCAGCCCATGCCGCCCGCGCCGCAGCAACCGGTGCGGCTGCTGCGGGCCGCCGAAGCGCTCGATTCGGCCGACCTGTTCCTGCGCCACAAGACCACCCATCGTGCGCGCTACGACGCCGCCTGGCGCGCCGCCGAGGCGCAAGGCGCGTTCGACCAGATCTTCTGCAACGAACGCGGCGAACTGTGCGAAGGCGGGCGCAGCTCGCTGCTGCTGCGCCTAGACGGCGCGTGGTGCACTCCGGCGCTGACAAGCGGCCTGTTGCCCGGAGTCGGGCGGCAATGGCTGATCGACCACGGCGGGGTGCGCGAGTGCGTGCTCAAACTCGATGCATTGCTCCGCGCCGAGCAAATCGCCGTGGTCAATAGTTTGCGTGGGGTTTTGGCGGCCACGTTGTGAAGCGGCGGACATTTCCGTAGGCGCCGTCATGGCACTCGACGGCGCGCAGCGGCGTGCCATGGGGACATGGCATCATCGAACCATGTCAACTTTGGCGCTTGTTTGGTTCAAACGCGACCTGCGTGTGCAGGATCACGCCGCGTTGCACGCCGCCGCGCAATGCGATGCGGCGCTGGCGCTTTTCGTGATGGAGCCGGAATGGATCGCCAGCCCGGAGTGCGATGCGCAGCATGTGCAGTTCGCGGCGGATTGCGTTTCCGCGCTACGGGCGTCGCTCGCAGCCCTTGGGCTCAGGCTGTTGGTGCGCGTGGGCGATGTGCCTCAGGTGTTCGAAGACATCCGCCGCGAGGTGCGTTTCACCCATCTGTTCAGCCATGAAGAAACCGGTCCAGGCTGGACCTATGCGCGCGACAAGCGGGTGGCGCATTGGTGCCGCGAGCAAGGCGTGATCTGGCAGGAATGGCCGCAAAACGGCGTGGTGCGCCGCTTGCGTGATCGTGCGGGCTGGGCGGCTCGCTGGCAAAAGCGCATGGATGCGCCGCAAGTGCCTGTGCCGCAGGGCCTGCGCGACGCATCCAAGCCGTTGGCAGCGGGCGACTTTCCGGCCCTGCTCGATCTGCGCTTGCCCGCGGCCCGCCCCACGCCCGCTGCGGGCACGGCGGCGGCCCTCTCCACTCTGCACAGCTTTCTGCACACGCGGGGCGCGCAGTACCGGCGCGATCTTTCCAGCCCGCTGACGGCAGAACGCGGCTGCTCGCGCCTGAGCGCGCATCTGGCCTTTGGCACGCTCTCCATGCGGCAGGTGCATCAGGCCACCGAGCAACGCATTCGCGCCTTGCAGGCCAGCGGCGAGCCGTCGGCGCGCAACATGGCGTATCACCTGCGCGGTTTTGCCGGGCGGCTGCGCTGGCATTGCCACTTCATGCAAAAGCTCGAAGATGAACCGGGCATCGAATTCCACAACTTTGCGCGCGCCTACGACGGCTTGCGCGAGCCCGAATTCAACCCTGCGTATTTCGAGGCCTGGTGCAGTGGCAACACCGGCTTCCCGATGGTGGACGCCTGTATGCGCTGCCTCAACGCAACCGGCTGGATCAACTTTCGCATGCGCGCCATGCTGGTGAGTTTTGCCGCCTATCACCTCTGGTTGCATTGGCGCGAGCCGGGGCTGCATCTGGCGCGGCAGTTTCTCGATTTCGAGCCAGGCATTCACTGGAGCCAGATGCAAATGCAGTCGGGCACCACCGGCATCAACACCCTGCGCGTGTATTCCCCGGCCAAGCAGCAGGCCGACCATGATCCGCAAGGCGAGTTCATCCGCCAGTGGGTGCCGGAGTGGGGCACATCGTCCTACCCGCCGCCCATCGTCGATGAGCGCAGCGCCGTCAAGCAGGCCAAAGATCGCATCTATGGCATCCGCCAAAGCCCGCAGGCGAGTGACGAGGCGCGGGCGGTGCAACAGCGGCACGGCTCGCGCAAGAGCGGCCTGCCGCCCAGCGGCTCCCGCGCGCGCAAGCCGGTTGCGCCACCCGCGCCACCGCGACAGCAGGAGTTGTTCGAATGAGCGCAGCGGCAAGCGGTCACAAGGGGAACAAGGCGGCTCTGGCCAGCAAACCCTGTGCGGTGTGCGGTCGCCCCATGAGCTGGCGTCGCGCCTGGGCGAAAAACTGGGAGACGGTGCGCTACTGCTCGCAAGCCTGCCGCAAAAATCGGAACAAGGCCAAGAGCCAAGCGGGAGCGTTGCATGACAAGCCCTGATCCTGCGAGGCCGCTGCGCCATTTGGTGCTGGTGCTGGGTGATCAGCTCGACCCGCAGGCCAGCGCGTTCGATGGGTTCGACCCCGTGCAAGATGCGGTGTGGATGGCCGAAGTGGCGCAAGAGTCCACCCATGTCTGGTCGTCCAAGCCGCGCATCGCTTTGTTTCTGGCGGCGATGCGCCACTTCGCGGCAGACTTGCGTGCTGCTGGCCTCACAGTGCATTACACCGAGCTTGACGACGCCGCTAACGCGGGCAGTTTGGCTGCTGAATTGCTGCGCGCTGTGCAGCGCCTGCGCCCTGCGCGGTTGGTCATGACCCAGCCCGGCGATTGGCGGGTGATGCAGTCGATCAAGGCTGCCGCTGCTGCGCTCGGCGTGCCGCTGGAAGTGCGCGAAGACCGGCACTTCTACGCTTCGTCCAGCGACTTTGCCGCGCACGCCCGAGGCCGCAAGCAGTTGCGCATGGAGTTTTTCTACCGCGCCATGCGCCAGCGGCACGACGTATTGATGGAGGGGGATCAGCCCTCTGGTGGACAGTGGAATTTCGATGCCGACAACCGCGAGGCGTTTCCCAAGTCCGGCCCCGGCCATGTGCCCAGCCCCGCGCAGTTTGCGCCAGACGCCATCACTCGCGAGGTCATCGCTTTGGTGAATCAGCGCTTCGCCAGCCACCCGGGCACGCTGGCCGATTTCGCCTGGCCGGTGACGCGGTCGCAGGCCTTGCAGGCGCTGGAGCGCTTCATGCGCGAGCGCCTGCCGCAGTTCGGCCAGTGGCAAGACGCACTCTGGCCCAACGAGCCCTGGCTCTGGCATGCCCACCTTTCTGCTGCGCTCAACCTCAAGCTCCTGAACCCGCGCGAAGTGGTCGAGGCGGCGCAGACCGCTTGGCGCAAGGGCGAAGCGCCCGTGCACAGCGCCGAGGGCTTCATCCGCCAGATTCTGGGCTGGCGCGAATATGTGCGCGGCATTTACTGGACGCAGATGCCCGGCTACGCCGAGCGCAACGCGCTGGGCGCGCAGGCGCCGTTGCCCGCCTGGTTCTGGACCGGCCAGACCGATATGGCCTGCTTGCGCGACGCCCTGGCGCAAACCCTGCGCTACGGCTACGCCCATCACATCCAGCGGCTGATGGTCATCGGCCTCTATGCCTTGCTGCATGGGGTGCAGCCGCAGCAGGTGCACCAGTGGTTTTTGGCCGTGTATGTCGATGCGGTGGAGTGGGTGGAACTGCCCAACACCCTGGGGATGAGCCAGGCGGCGGACGACGGCCTGATGGCCAGCAAGCCCTATATCGCCAGCGGCAAATACATTCAGCGCATGAGCGGCGGCAGCCTGTGCGCGGCCTGCCGGTTCGATCCGGCGCAGCGTGTGGGTGCGAAGGCTTGTCCCTACACCACGCTGTACTGGGACTTTTTGCTGCGGCACGAGTCGCGTCTTGCGGCCAATCCGCGCACGGTGATGCAGGTGCGCAATCTGGCGCGGTTGTCGGCCGACGAGCGCGCGCGCATCCAGGCGCAAGCCCAGTCGATCCGGGACGCGGCATGACTCTGGCAACCGAACCAGCAACGCTTTTCGAGCCGACCCTTGCGGCAGCGCAGCGCAGCCTCGCTGCGGTGCGTCCTGCAGACTACGCCCGCAGCCGCAACCATCTGGAAGGGCACGTCACCCGGCTCTCACCGTATTTGACGCATGGCTTTCTCGGTCTGCGCGACGTGGTGCAGCACCTGTCGATGCGCCACGGTCTCGGGCTGCAGGACAAGCTGCTGCAGGAGCTCGGTTGGCGCGCTTTTTTTCAGCATGTTTGGCGCCACGAGGGCAGCGGCATTCTGCAATCGCAGCACCCCGGCCCGCTGCCAGACCGTGCTTACGCCCCCGCCTTGCCCGCGGACCTGCGCGAAGGCCGCACCGGCGTGCCGGTGATCGACCAGGCGGTGCGCACGCTCTATGCCACGGGCTATCTGCACAACCACGCGCGCATGTGGCTGGCTTCCTACACCGTGCATCTGCGCAAGGTGCACTGGCGCGCCGGGGCCGACTGGATGTTTGCGCACCTGCTCGATGGCGATCTCGTCAGCAACCACCTGTCTTGGCAATGGGTGGCGGGCACGGGCAGCTCCAAGCCCTATTTGTTCAATGCCGACAACGTGGCGAAGTACGCGCCTGCCGCCTGGCATAGCCCGGGCACCGTGATCGATGCGTCTTACGACAAGCTGAATGCGCTTGCGCTTCAACCACAAGACCTCGGCCCTGAACCCGGCGAGTTTGTCGGCGTGGCAGAACCCGCCCTGTTCTCCGAGCCGCCCGCCGGTGGGTTTTCACAAGCGGATGCGCTGGCCGTGGCCGCACGGGATGTCTGGCTGGTTCACCCTTGGGCGCTGGGGCCGGTTCCAGAAGGCAGGCTGCCGGTCGCGGTTTGCGATGCCGATTGGCACGCGCGCTGGCCCTGGTCGGCCGCGCGTTGGCAGTTTGTGACTGCGCGCATGCAGGCGCTTGCGCCCGTGCGATGGTTTGGAACGGCGGCCTCTTTGCTGGAGGCGCTCAAGGCGGCGCGCTCGGTGCAGGGCTGGCATAACCCGCATCTTTCCGCAGCCTGGAGCGATCTTGCTCTGGCCACGCCGCCACCGGCTTTTGCCGAGCCGACGCCGCGTTGCCGATCGTTTTCTGCGTATTGGTCGCACGTGCAAGTCCTTTTACCCACATCGTCTATCCAAGGAGACCTGTTTCATGAGTGAGCAACCCATTGTTTTGATTACCGGTGCGCGCGGCGGCATGGGCCGGGCGCTGAGTGCACAGTTGCATGCGCAGGGCTGGCGCGTGGCCGCCGTTGGGCGCGACGCGGCGGCGCTGGCCGATGTGCCGTCCAGCGTGCGCATTGCCGCGGATGTCACCACGCCCGAGGGCGCGGCGCAGGCCATCGCGCAGTGCGCGGAGCAACTGGGCCAGACGCCGTCGCATCTGGCGCATTGCGTGGGCAACACTCTGATCGCACCTTTGCACCGCACCAGCGCCCAGCAATGGCGCGAGGTGCTGCGCGTCAACCTCGACAGCGCTCTGTGCATGCTCGGCGCGTGGATCGAGGCGCGCCGCGCCGCGCAGCAACCGGGCGCGGCGGTGCTGGTGAGCTCGGTCGTCGCGCAGATCGGCGTGGCCAACCACGAAGCCATTGCCGCGGCCAAAGCGGGCGTGGAAGGACTGGTGCGCAGCGCGGCGGCGACCTACGCGCCGATCGGCCTGCGGGTCAACGCCGTAGCGCCCGGCATGACCGACACGCCTTTGACCGCGGGCATGCTCAAAGTGGCCGCCATGCGCGAAGGCGCGGGCAAGCAATATCCGCTGGGCGGGGTGCAGACGGCCGAGCAAATCGCCGAAGTCATGGCCTTTCTGCTGTCAGCGTCCGCCAGCCGCATCACCGGCCAGTGCATCCCGGTGGATGGGGGCTTCACCACCATCAGGCCGCTGGTGAAGTAGCGTACTTTTCAGGGCTCGCGCGATTCAGGGGGAATTCGCAGAGGTTCTGTTTTTCGGTTTGGCCGCGTACATGGCCTTGTCGGCCAGTCGCATCAGGGTGTCGGCGTCCTGCGCGTCGAGCGGGTAGGCGGAGATGCCGATGCTCATGTCGATGGGCAGTTGCACATTCGGCGCAATGTCGAACGGGGCGGCTACGGCTTCTCGCAGGCGCTGCACGCTGTTGGCATAGCCGGTCTGGACTTCGAGCGGGTTGAGGTCTTCCATCACTACGACGAACTCATCTCCGCCCAGGCGCACCAGAAAATCGGTCTGACGCTGCACGGCCTGCAGGCGGCGGGTGAGTTCGCGCAGCACGCGGTCGCCCGCGCTGTGGCCCCAGGTGTCGTTGATCAGCTTGAAGCCGTCGAGATCGATCATGCCCACGGCGAACAGGCTGCCTTGCCGACGCGCGCGGGCGATGACTTCGGGCAGGTATTGCTCCAGGGCATAGCGATTGGGCAGGCCGGTAAGGGTATCGTGCCGCGCGCGGTGCGCTTCGACGCGCTGCAGATGGCTCAGGCGCTCTTTCACGTCGAGTTCATCGAGCCCATAGCCCAGCAGGGCCGCGACCTGCTCGCACAGGGCGATGGTCTGCTCGTCGAAGGCCTGCGCCTGCGGCGAGGTGAACACCAGCACCCCCCACAGCGCGCCCCCGCGCCGCACGGGGGCGGCCAGGGCGGCATGCCAGCGATAGCGCGACAGTGTGGAGTTCCAGGGCTGCATGTCCGGGTCGCGGAGCAGATCGTTGCAGACCTGCAGAGTCTGGGTATCCCAGACGCGCAGCACCAGGGGCACGCGGTTGGCGTCGTTCAGATGCACGCGAAAGTGATCGAGCTGCAGGGCGCCTTCGCCTGCGCGCGCCAGCACGCGAAAGGTGCCGCTGTCGTCCGGCCGCGCCAGCCAGGCGGCATGGAACTGGGTGTCGGTGGCGAGGGTGTCGCAGGTGCGCTGCAGCATCTCTTCTGCGCTGCGCGACTGCAGCACCACTTCGCCTTCGCTGATCAGGGCGCGGTAGAGGTTTTGCAGCCGGTCGATGCGCTCGCGCTGGCTGATGGCTTGCAGCCCGCGATCCACGCTGGCGGCCAGGTTGAGCAGCCAGTCGCGCAGGCTGTCGTCCATTTCGCAAGGGAGCCGCTCAGCCGCGTTGGCGCAGACCACGCGCAGCAGGGCGCACACCTGCCCTTGCACATGCAGCGGGATGCAGGCGTCCAGCGTGCGGCCATCGCCCTGGAACTGCGGGCGGTTCTGGCCCCAGGCGCTGTCGAGCAGCGAGGTGTCCAGCACGTCCAGTGGCGCCGGGCTGGACTGCGCGGCGATCTCGAAACCTCCTGTGACGGGGTCGCGCTGCACGATGCTCAGCGGCGCTTGGCCGTCCAGCGCTGCGTAGGTGCGGCAGATCGCGGCATAGAGTGCTGTGGCGTTGGGCGCACTGGTGCCAAGCTGGTTGGCTTCGGCCAGCAGGGCGTTGAGCTGGGCTTGCCGCGCGGTGCGCGCGCGCGCGGTTTCGGCCCGCGTGCGCCAATCGAGCAGTTGCAGGAACTGGAGCTGCCCGCGGCGTATCGCCACGCCGAGGTAGAGCAGATAGATGCAAACCATGGCCGCCATCGCCGTGGACAAAGAGGTCTGCACCCCCATCAGGCGCAGCGCCAGCGGCACGATGACCGAGACGACGAACAGCCCGGAAGCCCAGGCGTCGAACGCCAGACCCGCCACCGCAGCCCCGCTCACCCCGGCCAGGAAGAAGGCGACGAACGACTGCTCGATGGGGCTCGCGGGAAAGAGGGCGGCAGGAATCGCGCCCCAACTCATCCCCGTGGCCCAGGACGCGGCCCGCAGCACGCGCAGTCGCAGCGAGCGCTGCACCGGACGAAGGTTTTCCGCCGACGCACCGCGCCAGATCAGCCAGACTAACAGGCGAATCGCCTGCAGGCCGATCATCACGCCACCCCAGACCGCATAAAAGCCGGCGGGTGCGCCGCCGTGCAGAAGCGCCATGGCGATGAGCGCCACCGAGGCGTTGGTCACGGCAGAAACCGGCACCGTGGCGAGCAACAGCCGCACGCGTGCCGCAGCAATGGCTTGCGGTGCGGTCGTGATCTGGGCGTCGTGCGGCATGGGGGCGGGGTCAGTGCGCATCAATGCCAAGAAATGTAAACGGACATCCCCCTCAATTGAAGGGGCGAAGGCGACCTGCGGCGGGCGAATTGCCAACTATTGCCGCCGTAGGTGGCCTTTGATTCAGGCGGGGCGAACCTGCGCTGCAGCGTAAGGAGCAGTCGGGTGACTCGCTACTTGGTTGCGCCCTTGGTGCTTGGCCGAGTAAAGCGCAGCGTCGGCGGCTTGCATCCAGGCTTGCAGGTTGCTGAATGCCGGGGCGGCAGCGGCTACGCCGATACTGCTGCTCAGCCGCACATTGGGGTGATGCGGCAGCCGCAGCGTCAGCAACTCGGTGCGGATGCGCTCGGCGATCCCCAGCGCGTCGGGCTGGCCGGTGTTCTGGCACAGCACCGCAAACTCGTCGCCGCCGTAGCGACCGGCGCAGTCTTCTTCGCGGATGCAGTCGCGGATGAGTTGCCCCACCGCGCGGATGGCGTCGTCTCCGGCCGTGTGGCCGTAGGTATCGTTCACCTGCTTGAAGTGATCCACATCGATCATCAGCAGACAGGCCGGTTGCCCCACGGCCTGAAAAAGCTGCAGCGCGGCGTCGGCCTGCTGCTGCCAGTGGTCGCGGGCGAACAGCCCGGTTTGCGCATCGGTGCGGCGCAGTTGTTCCAGCAGCTTGTTCTGCCGCGACACGGTGCGAATGAGCCGGTAGCTGCCGATGCTGCTCGACAGGGTGTGCACCACCAGCAGCGGCAAGGTGCAGGCAACGACCAGCAGCGAGCTTTCCAGCTGAACCGGCGGGCGCAGAATCAACGCGGTAAGCACTGCCGCGCCAAACAGCCCTGGCAGCGAGATCAGCCACAGGCGGCGCATGCCGCTGCTGAGTTTGTCGAAGGTGGTGACGGTGACCAGCACCACGCTGGGCAGCAGGTTGAAATGCATCAACGCCACCCACATGCCGGCGATGGCTGAGTCGATCAGCAAGTTGTGTTTTTCAGCGCGGTAGCTGTCGGTGCTCATCCGCGCGCGCAGCAGGGCGATCTGTGGCCACAGCAGGCAACACACGATCATCAGCGCCCAGCGCCACGGGTGCGCGTGCTGTTCGATCAGCACCCCGGCTATCGCCAGCCCGCCCAGCCCCATGCCGACCACGCGCAGCGGGTAGATGCGGCGATAGGTGCTCTGTTTGAAGGCGTCTTGTCGGGAGGTGGAGTAGGGCATGGCGGCAACACGCGACAACATGCCGCATCGTTGCCGCCGAGTTTACAGCCCGAAGTAAGTCTCGCGAACCGCGTCGCTGGCTTCGAGTTCGGCCCGCGTGCCCGAGAGCCGCACCTTGCCGTGATCGATCAGATAGCCGCGGTCGGCCAGTTCCAGGAAGGCCACGTTCTGCTCGGCGATGAGCAGGGCGGTGCCCGCGCCGATGCTGGTCTTGAGCACCTCGATGACCTGCTTGACGAACACCGGCGCCAAGCCCGACGACGGCTCGTCCATCAGCAGCAGCTTGGGCTCGGAGATCAGCACCTTGGCGATGCCCAACATCTTGCGCTGCCCGCCCGACAGCGTGCCCGCCGCGTCGCGTCGCTTGGCGGCCAGATCGGGGAACAGCGCGAACAACTGCTCCTTGCGTTTGCGAATCTGCGCATCGCTCAGAAAGTAACCGCCCAGGGCGATGTTCTCGTCGATCGACAGGGTGGGAAACACCCCGAGTTCCGACATATAGGCCATGCCGCGGCGAATGCGCTGATCGGGTGCGAGGCGGTCGATGCGTTCGCCCTCGAAGGCAATCTCGCCCCGCCAGCACGGCAGCAGCCCGATGAGGGTGCGCAGCAGGGTGGACTTGCCCGCGCTATTGGCGCCGAGCAGCAGCACCGTCTCGCCGGGCATCACCTCCAGATCGACGCCCCAGAGCACTTGCAGCGCGCCATAGCCGGTCTGCACATCGCGTAGCGAAAGCAGGGCGGCGCTTGTATTGGATGCGCTCATGCTTCGCCCCCGAAGAATGCGGCCACGACTTCCGGGTGGCGCGAGGCGGCGTCGAGCGAGCCCTCGAACAACATGCGCCCGGCCCCGAGCACGATGACACGCTGGGTGATGCTGCCGAGAAACGCCATCAGATGCTCCACCACGATGAGGGCGATGCCGCGCTGCGACAGCTTGCGCAGCAGCTCGGCAATGCCGCCCAGCTCGGCCGGGTTGAGCCCGGCACCGATTTCATCGACCAGCAGCAACTTCGGCCCCGTGGCCAGTGCGCGCCCCAGATCGAGCAGCTTTTGCTGGTTGACCGTGAGCGAGCCCGCCAGCTTGTCGGCCTGCTTGTCCAGCTCGATGTCGTGAAGGATGGCGTTGATGTCCACCGCGCCCGCGGCATGGCCGAAGTGCGCGGCCACTTCAATGTTCTCGCGCACCGTCATATCGCGAAAGGTCTTGGGCACCTGAAAAGTGCGGTTGATGCCGAGCTGCGCCAGCTTGTGCATCGGCACCTTGTGCACCGGCTTGCCGTCGAACGCAATACTGCCGCTGTCGGCGCGGTACAGGCCCGAGATGACATTGATGGTCGTGGTCTTGCCCGAGCCGTTGGGCCCGACCAGACCGACGATCTCGCCCGGCGCGAGGCTGAAGCTCACGTCGTTGAGCACCACATGGCCGCCGAAGCGCTTGTTCACGCCCTGAAGCTGAAGGAGGGTTTCAGAAGACACGCACGCCCCTCCGCGTCAACAGAGACAGCACGCCGCCGGGCATGAACAACACCAGCAGCACGATGAGCCCGCCGTAGATCAACTGGAAATACTGCGGCTCTGAAATGCCGATCGCCGAATACAAGCTGTAAAGCACTCCCGCGCCGATGATGGGGCCGATGACCGTGCCCACCCCGCCAAACAACGAGAACACGATGGCGAACACCGAAATCTGCAAGGTGAACACCGCTTCGGGATAGAACACCGACAGATTCCACGCATAGGCCCCGCCGGCCAAGCCGGCCACGCCAGCCGAAATCAGCCAGGTAATGAGCCGGGCGCGCACGATGTTGATGCCGACCATGGACGCGCTCACCGGGTCTTGCCTCGTGGCGCGCAACCCCATGCCGAAGGCCGAGACGCGAAAGTAAGCCGCCAGCGCGGTGGCCAGTACCAGCACCGCCAGCATGGTGTGATAGCTCGCAGTGGGCGCATACACCTGTTCGATTTTCAGCCCGTAAGGCCCACCGGTGATGTCGGCCAGATTGGTGTTGGAGACGACGAAATACAGGATTTGCGAAGCCGCCAGGCTGGCGATGGAAAAGTAAGCGCCCGAGAGCCGCAACAGCGGCCCGAGAATCAGCCCCATCACCACCGCAGCGAGCCCGCCTCCCACCACGCACAGCAGCACCGGCAGGCCGCTGTGCAGCACCAGCAGCGAGGTGGCATAAGCGCCGCAGCCGAAAAAGCCCACATAACCGAAGGGCAAGTAGCCGGTAAATCCATAGAGCAGATTCAGGCCCTGCGCGAGCACGATGAAGGTCATCAGCGTGAACAGCAGCGATTCGTTGCCGTAGACATGCGGCAGAAACAGGAACACCGCAATCAGCAAGGCCAGCACGATGAGCCCTGGTCGCCAGCGTTGCAGCAAAGAATGTTCAGACACTGCGCACCGCCTTTCCGAGCAGGCCCGTGGGGCGGATGAGCACGATCACCAGCAAGAGCACATAAGGCACGAGGTTGGACCAGGAGGAGTAATAGGTCTGCATCAACATCGTGCCCAGCCCGAACACCAGGCCGCCGATGATGGTGCCCAGCGGGTTGCCCAACGAGCCGATGATGACAATGGCGAACGAGGTGGTGGTGAGACTGTCGCCCAGATCGGGCGAAACCGAGCCGAGTAGGTAGGGCAGAAACACCCCAGCGATGCCCGCCAGCGCCAGCCCGGCCACGAAGGCCAGCGCCGAGACTTTGTTCACGTTGATGCCGGTCGCCAGCGCTTCTTCGCGGCTGGCCATGATGGCGCGGGTGGCGTAGCCCAGCCGGGTGCGGGTGAAATACAGCCACAGCGCCACGATGGCGGCGATGCTCACTCCGGCGGCCCACCACCAACTATCCGGAAACTCCTGCCCAAATACCCCAAGATTGCCCGAGCCCAGCGCTTCGCTGGGCAGCGAGCGCTGATCGGCGCCGAAGCCCAGTCCGGTGAGTGCTTCGAGCATCTGCCCCACGCCGAAAAACAGAATGAACGACAGCATCTCCGGGTCGCCGCTGCGCTGCAGTCGGGGCACCACGGCGTAATAGAGCGGATAGCCGATGACGATGGCGGCCACGAACACCGTCGGCACGCCCCACAGCGGGTTGAAACCGAAGTGGCGCGACACCAGCCAGGCGGCATACGCGCCCAGCACGATGAACTGCCCATGCGCCAGATTGATGATGCGCATGACGCCAAAGATCAGGTTCAGCCCGATGCCGATCAGGCTGAAATAAATGCCATACAGAATGCCGCCGATGATGGCGTATTCAAGCAGTTCCACGCGCCCTCCCTGAGCTGCTTTGGTGGATTAGTCGAATGAAGCGGCGCACAGGCCGTACCTGCCGCGCCGCTCTGGCCCCCGCCTTGTCGTGCTTACGGCTTGGGCGCGGGATACACCGCTTTGCCGGTCGCCTTGTCTTGCGGATAGACCACAACCACGTCGAGCTTGCCGTCCTTGGGCTGTAGTTGCGCCACCGGGAAGGGCTGGCCGAGCTGGGCGCCGTTGGCGTTGACGTCGAAGGGGCCGAGCAGGGTGGTGGTCTTGCCCGACATGTCCATGACGGCCTGATGGAAGGCGAGCTGGTCGAACTTGGGCGCGGTGTCGAGCATGTGCTGCACGATCAGCCCGGTGTTGTAGCCCGAGCAATCGAGGAAGTTGGGCTCTTTTTTCATGGCCGCCTTGAAGGCATCGACGAACTGCTGGGTGTTCATGCCGTAGCTCACCTTGTCGTACTTCACCAGCGGCGGAGTCGGGTAGGTGTAGGTATAGGCCAGCGCTTTTTCACCCACGTTCTTGGTCAGCAGCGACAGCAGCTGGCCCGGAAAGATGGTGAAGGTCATGGGGAAATGCAGCCCGCTCTGGTGCAGCGCCTTGAGGAAGGCGATGTCGTTGGGCGCATAGCCGAACTCCAGCACCGCGTCGGGTTGGGTGGCGGCGATGGTGTGCAGCAGGATGGTGTAGTTCGACTCGCTGGTGGGTACGCCGTGGTCATACACCGGCTTGATGCCGGCCTTGGCCAGCACGTCCTTGAGGGTGGCGGCCTGAGAAGCGTCGAAATCGTTGGCGCTGTAGATAATGGCCACGCGCTTGATCTTCTGCTGCACCAGATAGTTGGCCAGCGGCACCGGCCACACCGTGCTCGACGGAATGCTCACATCGGCGAGGTAGTTGGTGGGCTTGGTAAAGAAGTTGGCGCCCGAGCCGGTCGGGTCGATCAGCAGCATGTGGTGCTCGGCGGCCAGCGGCACGGCCACCGAGGTGAGCACCGAGCCGAAATCGGCCACGAGCACGTCCACCTTGTCTTGCGTGATGAGCTGGTTGTAGAGCGTGGTCGCGGTGGAGGTGGAGCTTTGGTCGTCGTAGGCGACGAGCTTGACGGGAATCTTTTTGTTGAACGCCTTGACGAACACGCCGCCCTCTTTGTTGATGGCGTCGGCCCAATACTTCAGGCCTTCATACTGGCCTTGCGAGGCGACGGCGAAGGGGCCGCTGCTGGCGTAGAGCGTGCCGATCTTGATCTGCGACGGAGCCGCCGCGGCGTGGGCGGCAACGGCCGTGGCACTCAAAGCCAGACCGGCTGCGAGGTGACGCAGAATTTTTTTGGACGTGCGAATGGACATGAGAGTCTCCAGAGGATGAAACTGAACCGACGCGTGCTTGGCGCGTCTTCGAAATGTCATGATTCATTCTCGGTCTGGACTTTGCGCAAAGCGGTGAACAAGTGCGTTGATTTGAAACTGGACGTGTCTTTGGCGCCCGGGCGTTTTCTTTAGGGCGCAAAAAAAGCCCGGCTGGGCCGGGCCTGGAAGGGCTGCTTGGATTATTTCGCCGCGACGAGTTTGCGGATTTTCGCCACCTCGTCCGCGCTGACGTTCGGCGCGTCGTTGCCCCAGCTGCTGCGCACATAGCTGGCGATTTCGGCCACTTGCGTGTCGCCCAGCGTGGCGCCCAGATCGGGCATGGCCATGGGCGTGGGGTTGCCTTTGGTCTCGACCGTATGTCCGCCGTGCAGCATCATGCGAATGGTGTTGATCGGGTCGGGCGTATTGACCGTGGGGTTGAGCGCCAGCGCGGGGAACACATTGGGAATGCCTTGGCCCTGCGCTTGATGACACATGGCGCAATGCGCCGCGTACAGCGGATCGCCAGCTTTGGCGCTGGCGGTCATCACCGGGGTCTGCGGCTGGTTGATCGCCGCATTCGGGTGGATGGGCGACAACGATTTGAGGAACACGGCAATGGCTTGCAGATCGCCGTCATTCAGGTGCTGCGTGCTGTCGTGGATCACATCGGTCATGCTGCCGACAATGGTGAAGTTGGCGGTACGCCCGGTTTTGAGCAGTTGCACCAGTTCGGCTGGGGTCCAGCGGCCCAGACCGTCGGACTGGTCGCCGCGCAGATTGGCCGCGTACCAGTTGTCGATGCGCGCGCCAGAGAGATACAGGCTGCCATCCGCCCCGCCGGGCGCCAGAGCTTTTTCTTGCAGAAACGGGCCGCGCGGGGTATGGCAGGCGCCGCAGTGCCCCAGTCCTTCAACGAGATAAGCGCCGCGGTTCCACTGCGCGGTCTGCTTGGGGTCTGGTTTGTAAACGCCGTCGCGGGCGAACATCCAGTCCCACACCGCCAGCGGCCAGCGCATGTTCAGCGGCCAGGGAATGTCTTCGGGCTTGTTGGCCTGCGCCACCGGCTGCACGCCGTGCATGAAATAGGCGTAGAGCGCACGCATGTCCTGCGGTTCGATGCGGGCATACGAGGGGTAAGGCATGGCCGGGTAGAGGTAGCCCAGGCGCGGCGACTTGCCGTGGCGCACGGCTTCGTCGAATTGCGCGAAGGTCCAGTTGCCGATGCCGTCCTTTTTATCCGGCGTGATGTTGGGCGAGTAAACCTTGCCGATGCCCATGGGCAGATTCATCGGCAGGCCGCCGGCAAAGGGCTTGCCTTTCGGCGCGGTGTGGCAGGCGATGCAATCGCCGGCGCGGGCCAGATAGGCGCCGCGCATCACTTCGGGGTCGTTCGGGGTGGGCTGCGCGGCAAATGCAGCTTGGGCCTGCAGGCCGAGCACGCAGCCCGCAAGCAGGGTCAAAAGGGGTAAACGCATTGAGAGTCTCCTGGTTGGAATGGGGGCGGTGCGAATCGCATCTCTTTTTTCTGTTGCACTGCAGTATGGTTCAACAAACGCCTCAGTGCAAACCCGTAGCATCCGATTCCCGGTAGTTTGCACACCAACGGTTGCGGCTGTAGCAGGTGGGTACAGCGGGATGACGCAAAATTGCCGTTCTTACTCCAACGTCACAATTCCAAAAAGAGCCCGCCATGAATGATTCCCAGGTCCACGTCGTCTCGCATCCGCTGGTGCAGCACAAGCTCACGCTGGCGCGCAGCCAGGACACCACCACCGACAACTTCCGCCGACTGGTGCGCGAAATCGCCGCCATGCTGGCGTATGAAGCCACCCGCGATCTGCCCACGGAATTGGTCGAGGTGACCACGCCGGTGGCGCAGTGCCGTATGCCCATCCTCGCGGGCAAGAAGCTGTGTCTGGTGTCCATCCTGCGGGCGGGCAACGGCATGCTCGACGGCATGATCGACCTGCTGCCCAACGCCCGCGTCGGCCACATCGGCCTGTACCGCGACCCGGCCACGCTGGAGCCGGTGGAGTATTACTTCAAGGTGCCCGAAGACATGGCCGAACGCTTGGTGATCGTGGTCGATCCCATGCTGGCCACCGGCAACTCGGCCGCCGCCGCGCTCACCCATCTCAAGCGCGCCGGAGCGACCTCGCTCAAGCTGGTGAACCTGCTGGCTGCGCCCGAAGGGGTGCGCACCGTGCGCATCGCTCACCCGGACGTGCCCATCACCCTGGCCGCGATCGACGAGCGGCTCAACGATCACGGCTACATCGTGCCGGGTCTGGGCGACGCGGGCGACCGCATTTTCGGCACCAAGTAAAAACCGGGGCAGCGGTCGGCATGCGCCGGAGCTCAAGCCCGATCCCACCCACTCTCAATCCAAGGCGGAGCGCAATATGGCCGATGGCTACTTTCCTAAATGGCAACTCAAGACCAGCGGGGTGATCGCCCCGGATGAACGCCTGCCCGGGCCGCAGACCCTGGTGATGGGGCTGCAGCATGTGGTGGCCATGTTCGGCTCGACGGTGTTCGCGCCGCTGCTCATGGGTTTCAGTCCCAATATCGCCATTCTGATGAGCGGCATCGGCACGCTGATTTTCTTTCTGGTCGTCGGTGGCCGGGTGCCGAGTTATCTCGGCTCGTCGTTTTCGTTCATCGGCGTGGTCATCGCGGCCAGTGGCTATTCCGGTAGCGGGGCGAACCCGAATATCGGTGTTGCGCTGGGCGGCATCATCGCCTGCGGCGTGGTGTATGCGGTGATCGGCCTCATCGTCATGGGCGTGGGCGTGAAATGGATCGAGCGGCTCATGCCGCCAGTGGTGACCGGCTCGGTGGTCGCGGTGATCGGGCTGAATCTGGCGCCCATCGCCATCAAGAGTCACGGCGCGAGCAACTTCGACGACTGGATGGCGCTGATCTCCTTCGTCAGCATCGGTCTGGTGGCGGTTTACACCCGCGGCATGGTGCAGCGGCTGCTCATTCTGGTGGGTTTGCTGATCGCCAGCGTGATTTACGCCGTGCTCACCAATGGCCTGGGCCTGGGCACGCCGATGGACTTCTCCGGCTTGACCAACGCCGCCTGGTTCGGCATGCCGACGTTCGCCACGCCCGAGTTTCAGCCCAAGGCGATGACGCTGATCGTGCCCGTCGTGGTCATTCTGGTGGCGGAGAACCTCGGCCACATCAAGGCCGTCACCGCCATGACCGGCCGCAATCTCGATCGCTACATGGGCCGCGCCTTTCTCGGCGACGGTCTCGCCACGATTGTTTCGGGCTCGGCCGGGGGCACGGGGGTGACGACCTATGCCGAGAACATCGGCGTGATGGCCGCGACCAAGATCTACTCTACGTTGATTTTCGCCACCGCCGCGGTGATTGCCATTGTGTTCGGCTTCAGCCCCAAATTCGGCGCGCTCATTCACCTCATTCCGCTGCCGGTGCTGCGCGGTGTGGCCATTGTCATTTTTGGCTTAATCGCGGTTTCCGGCGCGCGCATCTGGGTGGACAACAAGGTGGATTTCTCCGACAGCCGCAACCTCATCATCGTGGCCATCACCCTGATGCTGGGCACGGCAGACTTCACCCTCAAGTTCGGCGACTTCGCACTGGGCGGCATCGGCACGGCGACCTTCGGCGCCATCCTGCTCTACGCCTTGCTGGGCCGCGGGCAGCCGAAAAACGATGAGCAGGACAAACTGATGGACGCGCTTGAATGAATTGTTGCCACTTTGACATCCATTGACCCGCAGGGCGCTGGCGCTGCGGTGCAATAGAGGTCTTTGAACAACCCGGAGGCATCCGCATGGATATTCAGACCATCGATCAGCAGTATCAGCAATTGCAGAGCGAGGCGCAGCAGGTCGGGCAGCAGTTGCAGGCGCTGGCCGCCAAGCTGCAGACGGCTGCCCAGGGTGGCAACCAGGACGCGCGCGAATGGTTGCTCGATCTGCGCGAAGTTGCGCTGGGCGTGCAGGCCGAGCAGCAACAGATGGGGCAAGTGCTGCAGGCCATCCACGGCATGTGGCAAAACCAGGCGCAGCAGATGCAGGCGATGCCGGCCGCCATGCAGCCCGGCTATATGCCTCAGGGCATGATGGCGCAGAACTCGGCCATGCCCATGCAGCAGCAGCAGGGCGGCGGCATCATGGGCGCGCTCGACGGTTTTCTCAACTCCGGCTTTGGCCGCGCGATGGAAATGGGCGCGGGTATGGGGCTGGGCGACGATCTGATCAACAAGATTTTCTGAGCGGCCCAAACAGAACGCTCAAACCAGCCCGTCGAACAGCAGCACGTCCACCAGGTCGCCAGCCTGCACCGTGGTCTGCTCATGGTGCAGCACGATGAGACCGTGCGCCTGCGACATGGAGCTGAGCACGCCCGATCCCTGATTGCCGATGGCGCTCACCTGCCAGCGACCATCGGGCAGGGCAGTCAGCAGGCCACGTTGATATTCGGTGCGGCCCGGCTTTTTGCGCAGGGTTTGCGCGCTGACGGCGCGCAGCATCGGCTGCGGCTGCGGGCTGGCGCCCATGCAGTGCAGCAGGGCAGGGCGGACGAAAGCGTAGAACGTCACCATCACCGCCACCGGATTGCCCGGCAAGCCGAACAGCCAGGCGCTGTGCGCACCCGCGCGCAACTGACCGAAAGCCAGCGGACGGCCCGGCCGCATGGCGATGCGCCAGAACACCACTTCGCCCATATTCGCCAGGGTGCTGCGCAGGTAGTCGGCCTCGCCCACGCTCACGCCGCCCGAGGTGATGACCACATCGGCGCATTCGGTCGCGGTGCGCAGCGCGGCTTCCACTGCCTGCGGGCTGTCGGCCACCACGCCGAGGTCGATGACTTCGCAGCCCAGACGCTCCAGCATGCCCCACAGGGTGTAGCGATTGCTGTCGTAAACGCAGCCGGGATCGAGCGGCTGGCCGACCGAGCGCAACTCGTCTCCGCTGGAGAAGAAGGCCACGCGCAGCTTGCGGCGCACCGAGACTTCGGCCATGCCCAGCGAGGCCATCAGACCGAGATCGGCCGGGCGCAGCAGCTTGCCTGCGGGCAGGGCCGCTTTGCCGCGCGCCAGGTCTTCGCCGCGCAGGCGGCGGTTGTCGCCGGGCCGCACCAGGCCGGGCGGGATGATGACCTGGTCGCCTTCGACGCGGCAAAACTCCTGCGGCACCACGGTGTCGCAGCCTGCGGGCATCACCGCGCCGGTCATGATGCGCACGGCGCTGCCCGCGGGCGCTTCGCCGCTGAAGGCATGACCGGCGAGCCCGCGTCCGGCGATCGAAAGCACGGTGTCGCCTTGCGTTGCGAGATCGGCGCCGCGCAGCGCGTAGCCGTCCATCGCCGAGTTGTCGTGGGCGGGCACGTCGATGGGCGAAATGATGTCCTGCGCCAGCACCCGGCCGAGTGCCGCGCGCACCGCCAGGCGCTCGTTGGCCTGTACCGGCTGCATGCTGGCCTGAATGACCGCCAGCGCCGCGTCCACCCGAAGGGCGTTGGGGTCATAGCCGCTGACGCAGGAGATGATGTGCTGCAGATCGAATGAAGGGGTCATGGTGAAACGTCGGCGTCCAGCCGCTGCAGGTCGTCCGGGGTGTTGATGTTTTCGAAGGCGTGGGTGTCGTCGAAATCGACGATGGCCGTGGGGTGCTGCGCGGTCCAATGCTCGATCTTGCGCCCGCCGGATTGAAGGAAGGCTCCCAGATCGTCGCGCAGACTGGCCTCCATCAGGCAGAACACGGGCTGCAGCCGTCCTCCCGCGCGGGGCAGCGCGATGCGCGCAGAAGACTCCATCAGCGCGGCGCCCAGACGCGCGGCCAGATCGGTGGGCAACAGCGGCGAATCGCAGGGGGCGGTGAGCAGATACGGCGTGACACACGCTTGCAGTCCGGCAAGAAAGCCGGCCAGCGGCCCCGAAAACTCGTCCGGCGCGGCATCGGTCAACACCGGCAGGCCCCAGCCGCGATAGACCTCGACGTGGCGGTTCGCATTGAGCAACACCGTGCCCACCTGGGGCCTGAGCCGCTGCAACACTTGCCGTGCCAGCGGCTGGCCGCGCCAGGGCTGAAGGCCTTTGTCCACCCCGCCCATGCGGCTGCCGCGGCCCCCGGCGAGAATCAGGCCGGTGATGTCGGCGACGGCGATGGCGTGAGACATCTCAAAACCTCTCGCGCTCGCCCGGTTCGCGCACCTGTTGTGTGGCGTGAGAGGCGTCGGCCCAGCGCACCGGGCCTTTCATGATGGACACCACCAGGCAGCCGATGCCCACGGTGAACACCAGCGTGGCGTCGAACAGGCTCATACCGATGCAAAAAATATCGATCAGATCGCGGGTGGGCTGCGGGTCGCCGTTCACCAGACCGGGCTGATAGCCGGTCTTGATCCACGCGCCAATGATCCAGGGCAGACTCACGCCGATGACGTAGGCCGGAATCAGCCAGCGGGTGAGCACCCGCTCGAGGCCGGGTGCGCCGAGCGGGGTGCGGGCAGGAGTGACGGGGCTTGCACACATGTCCCGGATGCTACAGCCGCGCGCCGCCGGGCGTGTGATGCTGATGCTCGAAACGCTGCTGGCAGGCGGTGCAACGCAGCACGGTGGGCTCGGCCAGCAGGCGGGCGGGCTCGATGTCCGCGCCGCAGTCGATGCAGATGCCGAAGTCGGGCGTATCCAGACGCTGTAGCGCGCTGTCGATGGCGGCAAGCTCGGTGGCGTCGCGCGCGGTCGAGGCGATTTCCACCGCGTCCATTGATTCGACGACAGCCTCATCGTCGGTTTCGCCGCGGTGGCTGCGCACCGCCAGCGTGCCCTCGTCGCTGATGGACTCGTCCCTAAGGTCGGCCAGCATCTGGACGCGGCGTTGCTGCAGTTTGTCGCGCAGGGTGTTGCGCAGGTCAGTGGCGAGGCTCATGTCGTTCTCCTTGTTGTGCTGATGCAGCAGATGATGCGCCCATTGTGGAAGGTCTGAGCGGGCACCGGCTTGCGTTGGCGCAACACATCACTCACTGTGCATGAATTGCCGCAGACGGAAACCGAGCAGTCGCAGCGTAGCGAAATACAGCACGGCGGCCACGGCCAGCAGGCCCAGCCCCATGCCCAGCCGCAGCAGGTCGCCATGCGCCCGGTTCCACGGCAGGGAGATGGCGCCCCACAACATCACCCCGCCCAGCGGCAGTTGTGCCAGAGCCACCTTGAGCGCATACCGCCCCCAGCCCGGTTGCGGCTGAAACATGCCGCGTCGGCGCAGCCCGCGAAACAGCAGGCTGGCATTGAGCAGCGCGCCCACGGAGATGGCCAGCGCTAGTCCAGCGTGCCCCAGCCACGGCACGAACAGCAGATTCATCAGCTGGGTGCACACCAGCACCACCAGGGCGATTTTCACCGGGGTGCGCAAGTCTTGCCGGGCGTAGAAGCCGGGGGCGAGAATCTTGACGCCGATCAACGCGATCAGGCCGATGCCATAAGCCCGCAGTGCGCTGGTGGTTGCCATCACATCCGCATGGTCGAAGCGGCCGTAGTTGTAAAGCATCGATACCAGCGGCTGGGCGAAGATCAGCAGCGCGATGGCGCTGGGCAGCGCCAGCACCAGGGTGAGGCGCAGCCCCCAGTCGAGCAGGGTGCTGTACTTGGCCACGTCTTGCGTAGCGCTGGCGCGCGACAGGCTGGGCAACAGCACCGAGCCCAGCGCCACGCCGAGAATGGCGGTGGGGAATTCCATCAGCCGGTCTGCATACGCCAGCCAGGAGACGCTGCCCGCATGCAGGTGCGACGCGATCTGCGTGTTGATGACAATGGACACCTGCGCCACCGAAACCGACAGGCTCGCGGGCAGCATCTGCTTGACCACGCGGTGCACGCCCTCAGAGCGCCAGGCCTTGAGAAAGCTCAGCCGAAAGCGTGGCACCACGGCGTACTTGCGCAGCGCCGGCCATTGCACCGCCAACTGCGCCACCCCGCCGATCATCACCCCGATCGCCAGGGCGAAGATGGGCGGATGCACCAGTTTGTGAAACGCCACTGCGGCGCCGATGATGGCCAAGTTGAGCAGCGCCGGGGTGACCGCGGGCACCGCGAAGTGCTTCCAGGTATTGAGAATGCCTGCGCTGAGCGCCACCAGTGAAATCAGCCCCGCGTAGGGAAACATCAGCCGAGTCATCCAGACGGCCGCGTCAAACGCTTCGGGATGCAGGCCGGACGCTGTGAGCCACACCAGCACGGGCGCTAGCAATACGCCGGTCAGACTGAGGCCCGCGAGTATCCACAACAGCGCGGTGGACACCTGATCGATCAGCTCCTGCGTTCGTTCTTCCGTCTGGGTCTGCCGCGTCTGCGACAACAGGGGCACGAAAGCCTGCGAAAACGCGCCCTCGGCAAACATGCGGCGCAGCAGATTGGGCAGGCGAAACGCCACGTTGAACGCGTCCGTCCAGGCGCTGGCGCCGAAATAAGTCGCCACCATGATTTCCCGCACCAGGCCGGTGATGCGCGAGGTCAGTGTGAGCAAAGAGATGGTGGAGGCGGCCTTGAGCAGATTCACCGGGCAGCATTATAGGAATGTGCAGGCCTTGGCCTCGAAAGAGGCTGGCGCCCCGCTATTTTTTGTCTATAATGGCCGGTTTCCCGAGCAGGCAATACAGAAGGATTTCAACCATGGCAACCAAAGCCGCAGCCAAAAAGAAGAGCGTTCGCACCCCGTCGGGTCGCAAACGCGCGCGTCAATCCGTCAAGGCCAACGCCGCCAACACCGCGCTGCGTTCGCGTTTTCGCACGGCTGTGAAGTCGGTTCGCAAGGCCATCGCCGCTGGCGATCACGCCAAGGCGATGGAAGTGTTCAAGGCCAACGCCCCGGTGCTGGACTCGATCGCCGACAAAAAGATTTTCCACAAGAACACCGCAGCGCGTCACAAGAGCCGCCTGAACGCGGCGATCAAGGCGCTTGCCGCCCCGGCCGCTTCTGCTGCCTCTGCCGCTACCGGCGCCGCGGCCTGATTTGCTTTGCCTGCTCTGGTCGGCCCTGGCTAAGTTCACGAGGTTGACCACAAAAAAGCCCGCATCTGCGGGCTTTTTTGTGTGCGCCTATGTCTTCAAGTCAGCGCGGGGGCGGGAAGTACTCAAGCGGTTTGAAACACGCGCTGCAGCGTTTCGCGCGCCGTTTGCAGGTCTTCTACCTCGGCATCTATTTCAGCGTCAATTGCTGCGGCTTGCGTCAGGCAGGCTTCAACCACGTCGAGCTGGTTGTCGCGGGCGAAGTTGAGCAGGAAATCAAACGCCATGGGCTCGATATCACGCAGCGACTCGCTCACCACCAAGCAACGCACGCCGTCCACCAAGGTGGGCACGCAATAGGGCGAGTAACCGAGGTGGGCTTCTTTGCGGCACAGACCGACGGGACGAAAGCGGGCCATCAGGCCTGCCAGGCGTTCTGCCCAGTCGCTCGGGCGGAAGGTGCGTCCCTCGGTGGTGACGCCGCGAATGAAAATTTCTCTGGGTTTGACCAGTTCTAGGGAGTGTGGAAAGGCGCTCATGGCTGTGAATCCTTGAAGAGGCAGTTTTGCTGCGGTGCCGCAATTATGCTGCAATGCAGTATTACCGGGTAAACCCGAACGGTGATTCTGTGTTGCAGTTGCAACAAATGCTCCGGGCTGCCTGAGTTCAGCTGTCATGCGCCGCTCTCTATAATTTCACTTTGCCCCCGGAGGCGCAGTGCTTTTTTATGCCTTGCCCGCCGGGTTTGCTTTTTTTTGCAAAGGACAAATGACCATGCCCTCTCATGTGATGAACACCTACGCGCGGCTGCCCATTGCCCTGGCGCATGGCGAGGGGGCGTGGGTGTGGGATACGCAGGGCAATCGCTATCTGGACGCGCTGTCGGGCATCGCGGTCAACACGCTGGGCCATGCGCATCCGAGGCTGGTCGCCGCACTGACCGATCAGGTGGGCAAGCTGATCCACACGTCCAATCTGTATCAGATTCCCCTGCAGGAGCAGTTGGCCGACCGTTTATGCGCCTTGGGCGGCATGGACACGGCGTTTTTCTGCAACTCGGGGCTGGAAGCCAACGAAGCGGCGATCAAGCTGGCGCGTTTGCACGGTCACAACAAAGGGATCGACCGTCCGGAAATCGTGGTGTTCGAACGGGCGTTTCATGGGCGCTCGCTGGCCACGCTCTCGGCCACAGGCAATCCCAAAGTGCAAAAAGGCTTCGAGCCGCTGGTCGAAGGTTTCGTGCGCGTGCCGCTGAACGACGCCTCGGCCTTGCAAAGCGTGGCCGAGACGCACCCCAATGTCGTGGCGGTATTCATCGAGGCGATTCAGGGCGAGGGCGGCATTCAACCGGCGCACGCTGATTTCTTGCGCGCTGCGCGCACGCTATGCGATCGTCACGGTTGGTTGCTGATGATCGACGAAGTGCAATGCGGCACGGGGCGGACCGGCAAATGGTTCGCCCATCAGTGGGCCGGGGTGAGTCCCGACGTGATCGCCATGGCCAAGGGGCTGGCTTCGGGCGTGCCCATCGGCGCCATTCTGGCGCGCGGGGCGGCCGCGACCACTTTCGGCCCCGGACAGCATGGCACCACGTTTGGCGGCAATCCGCTGGCCTGCCGTGCCGCGCTGGAAACCCTCGCCGTGATCGAAGACGATGGCCTTTTGGCCAACGCGCAGGCGCGCGGTGAGCAGATTCAGCATGCGCTGCGTCATGCGTTTGCCGGCCATGCTGGCGTGGTGGAAGTGCGCGGTCAGGGTCTGATGATCGGCATCGAGCTCGACCGGCCGGCCGGTGCGCTGGTGGGGCGAATGCTGGAGCGCGGGGTGTTGCTCAACGTCACGCAGGAGCGGGTTGTCCGCCTGTTGCCGCCGCTGATCTTCACCCAGGAGCAAGCCGACGCGCTGGTGCAGGCGCTGGTTCCCGCGGTGCTTGATTTTTTGCAGGACGCGCCCGCGAAATAAGACATACAAAAGACATCCAAGGAGGCTGTGATGAAAACCACGCTGCGGCACTATTTGCAATTTTCCGACCTGAACCGCGAGGAGTACGACTACGTCTTCGCGCGCGCCGCGCTGATTAAGGCCAAGTTCAAGCGCTACGAACCGCACCAGCCCTTGGTCGATCGCACCCTGGCGATGATTTTCGAGAAGCACTCCACCCGCACCCGGTTGAGCTTCGAGGCCGGCATGCACCAGCTCGGCGGCGCGGCCATCTACATCAATACCCGCGATAGCCAGTTGGGCCGTGGCGAGCCCATAGAAGATGCGGCGCAGGTGTTTTCGCGCATGGTCGATCTGGTGATGATTCGCACCTATGGTCAGGAGATCGTCGAGCGTTTCGCCGCGTATTCGCGCGTGCCGGTGATCAACGGCCTGACCAACGAGTTTCATCCCTGCCAGATCCTCGCCGATGTCATGACCTACATCGAGCATCGCGGCCCGATCCAGGGCAAGACCGTGGCCTGGATCGGCGACGCCAACAATATGTTCTACACCTGGCTGCAGGCGGCGGAGGTGCTCGGTTTCACCCTGCACTTCGCCGGGCCGAAAGGCTATGGCGTCGAAAAGAACCGCCCGGGCTACCCCCTGAGCGCGGCGCAGATCGCGCACCTGCGCGAGTTCGACGATCCGCGGCAAGCCTGCGAGGGCGCGCACCTCATCACCACCGATGTGTGGACGAGCATGGGCTATGAGGCGGAAAAACTGGCGCGCGAGCAGGCGTTCAAGGGCTTCATGGTGGATGGCGAGATGATGGCCCGCGCCCATTCCGATGCGCTGTTCATGCACTGCCTACCGGCGCACCGCGGCGAGGAAGTGGCGGCCGAAGTCATCGACGGGCCGCAGAGCGTGGTGTGGGACGAGGCGGAAAATCGCCTGCATGGCCAGAAGGCGCTGATGGAATTCCTGCTTTTGGGTCGCCTGGATTGACACTGTTCCCCTAGGCGAGGTCGGGTGGCCGTAACGCCCGCCCTAAGTCGCATTTAAGTCGGCCTGAGCAAAATCTTGTTGCGGTGCATCGTCAGGCGATGCATCGTTCGGGAGTTCAGGCATGGCGTTCACACAACAAAATTCTTCTGCGCCGCAGCACGGCCATGGCGTTCCTCATGTCAGGCTGCCGCTTGTTCAGGCCGACGCCGAGAAGACTGGGCCGCCCGGTATAGCCGATCAGACTGCGATGCGGGCGCTGCGTTGGCTGCGCCTCGTGTTCGGGATGTGCTTCGCCATCAACCTCGGGCTGCACTTTCACCCGCAATACGCCGCGCAGTTCGCGCGTCAGGCCGCTGATGTGGCCGCTCAGCCGCACTGGCTTGCCGTGTGGGACGGTGCGGTTTGGCGCGTTTTGTCTGCTGCCGGGGTGAGCAAGGGCTTGGCGCTGCTGTTTGGTATCGAGGCCCTGCTCACCGTCGGGCTGTTGACAGGCTGGGGATTTCCGGCGATGGGATGGCTGGGGCTGGCCTACGAACTGCTGGTGTGGAGCGCGCTCGGCGGCGGCGCTGGCACGGTGGCCCTGGTCTATGCGCTGGGTTTTGCGCTATTGCTGTTGCTGCGGGCATGGCAGGGTTCGGCGTGGTCTGACGCGGCGCTGCGCAGGCCCGGTCTGTCGCAGATGCGCTGGGCCTTCTGGCTGGTCGGACTGCTTTGGATTGCGATCGTCTGGACGGTCTGGCAGCCGGGCCTCGGGCTGCGCCTGTCGGACGCTTTGATTCAGGCGCAGGCCTACGCGCCAAACGGGCAGGCGGAGTGGATTGCGGCCTGGGCCGGTCTCGCACAAGCGCTCGGCATGGGTGCGTTCGCCGTGCTGATCGCGCTGGTCGACACCTTGATCGCTGCGGGTTTGCTGCTGGCGCCGTGGCTGCCGCGCCGGTTGCGCCGCTGGCTGCTGTGGAGCGGGCTGATTTTCAGCCTGCTGGCCTGGAGCCTGAGCGGAGCGCTGGGTATTTTTCCCCGCAGTCAGGCAGACACGCTGAGTGCCGCGGCGATAGGGGCGTGGCTTTTCGGGCTTCTTTTGGCGGCGCACCCTTGGCTCGACGCGGCGCCTCCTGGGGTTACGACTGCGCCACCTGAAATGCGCCGGGATGGCGATGCGGCCTGATCAGAACGAGGGCGAATCCGGGCGGCTGTGGCCGCATTTCCAGCACTGGGCGAATTGCGGGCCGTGACGTTCGCCGCAGTCTGGGCAGGTCCACAACGCGCCGCGCAGGGGGGTGCGCAATTCCTGCAGCAACTGTTTGGCGCGCGCCAGATCGCCGTCGTCGAGCACCCAGACCGCTGGGTTGCATTGATCGGGCGGAATCTCGCCCGCGATGCTGGTGAGGTAGCGCGAGAACACTTCGGCGCGCAGGCCTGCGGCGTTGAGCGCATCGGCCCAAAGCGTGGCGATGACCAGATTGGGCGCGATGTCCACCCGCTTCATCGCGGTGCAGCCGAGGTGAGTTCAGCGTAGAGCGTGCGGTAGAGCGCCAGCCGCGACGCAGAGATGGCTTGCGGGTCGGTGGTGAACACGCAGCCCGGTTCGTCGCGATGGGTGCAGTTCTGAAACCGGCACTGCCCGTTGCGCGCGCGGATTTCTGGAAAGCCGTGCTGCAGCTGCGACACCGAGAGATGATGCAGACCGAAGGATTGAAAGCCCGGCGAATCCATCAGCACGCTTCCCGGCGGAAAGCCGGGTAGGTCGTATAGCCGTGTCGCGGTCGTGGTGTGCTTGCCAGCTGACAGCGCCTCGGAAATTTCCCGCGTGGGCGCCTGCGCCTGCGGCGCCAGCAGATTCGTCAGGCTGGACTTGCCCACGCCGGAGGCGCCCAGCAGCAGCGTGGTCTGGCCGCTGAGCAGGGGAGTCAGCGCAGCCAGCGCGGCTTGTGGGTCGGTGCGCACCGAGAGTTCGAGCACTTCATAGCCCAAATCGCGATACAGCCGCATTTCGGCCCGCGCGGCGGCGGCTTGCGGCAGGTCGCATTTGTTCAGCAGCAGGGTTACGGGAATATCGGCCGCGTCTGCCGCGATGAGCGCGCGGCCGATCAGGCCGTGCTGGATGCCGGGATAGGTGGCGGTGACCAGTATCACGCGGTCGAGGTTGGCAGCAAACATCTTGCTGCGCCAGAGATCTTCGCGCCACAGTGCATTGCGGCGCGCATGCACCTGTTCGATGGCCAGCGGCGCGTCACCCGGGGCGAGGGTGACACGGTCGCCGCAGACCACCTCGGCGCGCTTGCCGCGGGGCACGCAGGCGAGCACCGAGCCATCGTCAAGCTGCGCCAGATAGTGCCGCCCAAATGCGCCGACGATGCGTGCGGTCAAACCGTGGGAGGTGGACGGTGCGGATTTGGTGCTGCGCTTGCCCTTGGGGCGTTGGGGGTTGTGGCGCTCTAGGTCGTCCATGCCGGCCGTTTGGCGGTTTAGCGCGCGGCGCCCTGGGCAAACATCGCGTCGGCTTTGGCCGCGCAAATGAAGTCGTTTCGGGTAATACCGCCGGCCGAATGGGTGTTGAACGCCACGCTGCAGCGGTTGTATTGCACCAGCAAGTCGGGGTGATGGTCTTCGCGGTGCACCACCCACGCCAGCGCATTCACGAAGGCCAGGGTCTGGTAGTAGTTGCCGAAGGCGTAGGTCTTGCGGATGCTGCCGTCTTCAAACTGCCAGCCGTCCAGCAGTTGTAGGTAGGGCGTCATGGCCGCGGTATCCAGGCGCTGGCTGGCGTCTAGCGGCATGCAGTGGCTGTCGAGCAAATCCTGGAGTGTCATGGCTGTTCAGGCTGTCGCCGGAGTGTGGGCCGAAGAAGGCGCGATGGATGAGGGCAATGCGCCCAGCCGTTCCAGTCGCTGCAGGGCGGGCGGGTGGCTGTAATAAAAGCGCACATAGACGGGGTCGGGCGTGAGCGTGCTGGCATTGTCGCGGTAGAGGGTGACGAGGGCTTCGCCTAGCGCGCGAGCGTCGCTGTGCTGGGCCGCGTAGGCGTCGGCCTCGAATTCATGTTTGCGCGAAGTGGCCGCACCCAGTGGGCTGAAAAACACGCCAAACACCGGCAGCGCCAGACTGAACAGAATGAGCGCGAGCGCATGGTTGGGGGCGAACAGATTGGGCATGACGCCCAGGCCGACGTAAAACCACACTTGGTTGGACAGCCAGCCCAGCAGCGCAAAGCCCGCCAGACTGACGCCGAACATCACCCCCATGCGCTTGAGAATGTGATGGCGCTTGTAGTGCCCGACCTCGTGCGCCAGTACGCCTTCGATCTGCGCCGGGCTGAGCTGGCCGAGCAGGGTGTCGAACAGCACCACGCGCCGCGCCGCGCCCATGCCGGTGAAGTAGGCGTTGGCGTGCGCGCTGCGACGCGAACCGTCCATGACGAACAGGCCAGACAGCGCAAAGTCACAACGCTGCATGAGCGCCTGCGCGCGGGTTTTCACCTCGCCGTCGGGCAGCGGCTGAAACTTGTTGAACAACGGGGCGATCACTAGCGGATACGCCACCATCATCAGCAGGCTGAACGCCGTAAGCCCGGCCCAGGCCCACAGCCACCACCAACCCCCGGCCACCTGCATGATCCAGAGCACCAGCAGCGCCAGCGGCAGCATGAGTACCGCGCCGACCAGCGCGTTTTTGATCAGATCGACCACGAACATGCGCGGGGTGAGCCGGTTGAAACCGAAGCGCGATTCCAGCCCGAAAGTACGCGCCACTTCCCAGGGCAGATCGAGCAGCGAACCGATCACGGCGAAGGCCACCAGCAGCGCAAGCTGGCCTCCCAAAGCGGTGCCGAAAGTGGCGCTCACCCAGCCGTTGAGCAATTGCAGCCCGCCTTCGAGTGTCCACACCAGCACGATCATGGCGGAAAACAGTGTCGTCCACAGACCAAAGCGCAGTTTCGCCACGGTGTAGTCAGCGGCTTTCTGGTGGGCTTCGAGCGAAATGCTGGCGCGGAATGGCGCGGGGACGGCATCACGGTGCGCGAGCACATGGCGCTGCTGCCGCTGGGCCAGCCAGAGCTTCAGCGCCGTGCCGCCTATCAGCGCGGCGGCGAACAGCGCGCTCCAGGCGAGGGCAAGATGTTGCGGGCTCATGCGAAAATCCTTGTCAGTCTTCGGTTCAGTCAGATTATCCCACCCGGCCTGTCCTCGCGACCCGCCGCCGCCATTCCCCTACTTGAATGCATTTCATGTCCGATTCCGCCACGTCCGCCGCTTCCATCCTCGCCTGTCACGACGATAACCTCATCTGGGTCGACATGGAGATGACGGGGCTGAATCCCGACACCGATCGCATCATCGAAGTGGCCGTGGTCGTCACCGACCCGCAGCTCACCGTGCGTGTGGAAGGGCCGGTGCTGGCCATCCATCAAAGCGACGCGGTGCTGTCCGGCATGGACGCCTGGAACCAGAACACCCACGGCAAATCCGGCCTCACCGACCGGGTGCGCGCCAGCACCGTGGACGAAGCGCAGGCCAGCAAGGCGATCATCGCCTTCCTCAAAAAATACGTGCCCGCTGGCAAGTCGCCGATGTGCGGCAACACCATTTGCCAGGATCGCCGTTTCATGGCCCGGGGCATGCCCGAGCTGGAGACCTATTTCCACTACCGCAACCTCGACGTGAGCACCCTCAAGGAACTGGCGCGGCGCTGGCGCCCCGAGCTGGTGAGCGCCTTCAAGAAGCAGCAGGCCCACACCGCGCTGGCCGACATTCAGGAATCCATCGACGAGTTGCGCCACTACCGCGAGCACTTCCTGCGCGTGCCGGTGGCGGGTATCGATCCGGAAGTGGCGGGGTGAATCAAACCGCTTGCTTTTGCAGCAGCCGCACGTGCATCGGGCGGGTGAAGTGCGCGCCGTCGGCGCCGCAATGCGGGTCGAAGGCGGCCTTGACGCGCTGCCGCAAATCGTCGGTGATCTGATGATCGGCGAAGCTGGGGTAGAGCATGCGCTGCTCGAAAGACTCCCAGTTGGGGAAGTGCGCGGGCATGTCGAAGCGGCGCTCGGCGGTCTGCTGCCATTGCCCGGTTGACAGGGCCCGGTCGAGCGCGGCCTGCGCTGCGGCGCGCACCGGGCCTTCGTCGTTGTAGAGCTTGACGATGTCGTTGAGCGCGCCTTCATAAACCGGCTCCGAGACGTAGAGCCAGCCGCCCGGACGCAGCACGCGCCAGGTTTCCGCCAGTGCGGTCTGCATGGCGCCCTGCGGAATGTGGTGCAGCGACTTGAGCATCAGCGCCAGATCGAAGCCGCCGTCCGCAGCCGGTATGGCCGTGGCGCTCTTCTGCACGAAGCGCAGCCGCGGCGCAAGCATTTCGGGCAGGCGCGCCAGGTTCTTGGCGTGCTGCACCGCATCGACTTCCAGCGCCAGCGCTTCGCAGGCCGGGCAGCACTGCAGCAGCTCGGTGAGCAGCCGGGCGCTACCGCAACCCAGTTCGATGACCTTCAGGCCGTTGCCCAGCGGCACCAGTTCGGTCAGGACGTCGAGTTCGTTGTGGATCATGGGGGGCCTTGTGGGTGAGCAAGGCCATGATTTTAGAGACGCGGTTAGAAAGGCAGCGTGGCGCTTTCAGGTCGGGAGATCGTCCTCGTAAAACTCCAGTTCGCCTCGCACGCCTGCCGCGCGGTCGGTTTCGATTTTGCGCAACTCAACCCGGCGAATCTTGCCCGAGATGGTCTTGGGCAGGTCGAAGAACTCGATGCGGCGGATGCGCTTGTAAGGCGCGGCGCGTTCGCGCACGAACAGCAGAATGTCCCGGGCCAGTTCGGCGCTGGGCGTAAAGCCGACGCGGCATGACACGAAGGCCTTGGGGATGGTCAGGCGCAGCGCATCAGGGCAGGGCACCACGGCGGCCTCGGCCACGGCAGGGTGTTCGATCAGCAGGCTTTCCAGCTCGAACGGGCTGATGCGGTAGTCGGAGGACTTGAACACGTCGTCGGTGCGGCCGACGAAGGTGTAATAGCCGTCGGCGTCGCGTTGCGCCACGTCGCCGGTGTGGTAGAGGCCGTCGTGCATGACCTGCGCGGTTTTCTCGGCATCGCCCGCATATTCGACCAGCAGACCGGTGGGGCGCGGCTCGGTCTCGACGCAGACTTCGCCTTCTTCCGCTGAGTTGCCGTCCACATCGACCAGGCGGATGCGGTAGCCCGGCATGGGGCGGCCCATGGCGCCGGGTTTGAGCGGCTGGCCGGGGCTGTTGCCGATGAGCGCACAGGTTTCCGTCTGGCCGTAGCCGTCGCGGATGGTGATGCCCCAGGCGGCGCGCACCCGCTCGATCACTTCCGGGTTGAGCGGCTCACCAGCGCCCACCAGTTCGCGCAGTTTGACCGGATAGCGCTTCAGGTCTTCCTGAATGAGCATGCGCCACACCGTGGGCGGCGCGCATAGGGTGGTGACGCCGCAGCGCGACAGGGTTTGCAGCGTGGCCGCGGCGTTGAAGCGGCTTTGGTTGAAGGCGAAGATCGCCGCACCGGCGTTCCATGGGGCGAAAAAACTGCTCCATGCGTGCTTGGCCCAACCGGGGGAGCTGATGTTCCAGTGCACATCGCCGGGCTGCAGGCCGATCCAGTACATCGTGGCCAGCGTACCCACGGGGTAGCTTTGATGGGTGTGCAGCACCAGCTTGGGCTTGGAGGTGGTGCCGGAGGTGAAGTAGAGCAGCAGCGGATCGGTGGCGCGGGTGTCGGCCTCGGGCGCGAAGTCGGCGGCCGCTGTTTGCGCCCCGGCAAGCGCTGTCCACCCGATGGGCGCGCTGCCTGCGGTGAAACGGCCTTGCACCCGCGTCCAGACGGTTTGCGGCAGGTCGTGGAATTTGGCGGTGTCGGCCGGCAGGCAGATCACATGCCGCACGCCGCCGCGGACGATGCGGTCTTGGAGGTCGGTGGGGGCGAGCAGGGTGGTGGCGGGAATCATCACCGCGCCGAGTTTGATGCAGGCGAGCATGGCGTCCCACAGCTCGATGCAGTTGGGCAGCATGAGCAGCACGCGGTCGCCGCGCGCCACGCCGCCCGCGCGCAGGAAGTTGGCCATGCGCGCCGAGCGCTGCGCCATGTCGGCAAAGCTGTAGCGCGCCTCGCTGCCGTCTTCTTCCACGATCCACAGCGCAATCGCGTCATTGCCCTGGGCCATCGGATCGAAATAATCGAGCGCCCAGTTGAAGCGGTCGAGCGCGGGCCAGCGGAAATCGGCGTAGGCGCGGGCGTAATCGGTGCGATGGCGCTGCAGCAAGTCGCGCGCCTGCATAAAACCGGCATGGGCGCCGGGGTGGCTGATGGGGTGGCTGATCTGCATCGAAGTCTCCTGATGTTGTTGTGCGCCCACTTTAGCCCGCACCGCTGAGGCGGGCCAGCGGGAAAGCACAGAGGTCGACAGTCAGGTCGATGTCAGTTATCCCCCTCGGGGGCGGCTTGCGCAGCAAGCCAGGGGGCCTTGCAGCTCAGTCCGGCATGGGCTCCAGGCTGCGGGTGCAGGGGATCTGGGTGAATTCCAGCCAAGGCTGACCCGCGGGCGGCAGCTTTAATGCGCTGAGCGCGCCGCCCCACAGGCAGCCGCTGTCCAGGCATAGCGCGTTGTGTTCCCAGCGCAGCCCGAGGGTGGACCAATGGCCGAAGGCGATGGGAGTCTGCGCGGTCTCGCGCTGCGGCAGGGCGAACCAGGGCAGGAGTTCGGAGGAGGCGCCGTTGGCGCTGGCCTGCTTGTTGTGAAAATCCAGCCGTCCCCGATTCGGGCCGCTGGCCTGCAGAAAACGGGCGCGGGTGAGGGTGTTGACCACGATGCGCAGACGGTCGAACCCCGCCAGACTCTCGCTCCATTCGTCGGGCTGGTTGCCGAACATCACACGCAGGAAATCGACGTAATCGGGCGCGCGCAGGCGGCGTTCCACCTCGGCGGCGAGTTGCAGGGTTTTGTCGGCCGACCATTGCGGCAGCACCCCGGCGTGCACCAGCAGCCAGCCACGCTCCATCAGCGCCAGCGGGCGGCGGCGCACCCAGTCGATCAGCTCAGTGCGCCGTGGTGATTGCAGGATGTCGTCGAGCGTGTCGCTGCGGTGTGCCTTGCGCACGCCATGCGCCACGGCCAGCAGATGCAGGTCGTGATTGCCCAGCAGACATTGCGCGCTGTCGCCCAGCGCCATCAGCCGCTCCATGCTGGCGAGCGACTGCGGGCCGCGATTGACCAGATCGCCCAGCACGATGAGCCGGTCGTGCGCCGGGTCGAACTGCAGCGCGTCGAGCAGGGCGTCAAAGGCGTCGGCGCAGCCTTGCACATCGCCGATCAGGTACGTTGCCAAAGCCTCTCCCTAAAATGCGTGGTTTACCAAACGCATCATCGTAATGACGCAAGTGGACGCTTGCGCGCTCTTCTCGACAATCCATCCCACCGGAGCCCCGCATGGCGCAGCTCGATCCCACGATTTTCAAGGCCTACGACATTCGCGGCATCGTTGGCAAAACGCTGACCGAAGACGCCTGCCGCGCGATCGGCCAAGCCTTCGCCACGCTGGCCCGCCGCAATGGCGAGACGGCGGTGAATATCAGCCGCGACGGGCGTCTGTCCGGCCCGGCGCTGGCGCAGGCGCTCAGCGACGGCTTGCGCGCCGGGGGCGTGGACGTGATTGATCTGGGCATGAACGCCACGCCCATGCTGTACTACGCCTGCGCCACCACGCCGGTGGTCAGCGGCATTCAGATCACTGGCAGCCACAATCCGCCCGAGTACAACGGCCTGAAAATGGTGCTCGGCGGCAATGCCCTGTTCGGCGAGCAGATTCAGGAATTGCTGGCGCTGACCCGCAGCGAAGCCTTCGCACAAGGACAGGGCAGCGCGCGGCAGGCCTCCATCGTCGAGGACTATCTGGGCCGCATCGAAGGCGACATCAAACTGGCGCGGCCGATGAAAGTGGTGGTCGATTGCGGCAACGGCGTGTCCGGCGCTTTTGCGCCGCGCTTGCTGCGCAGCCTGGGCTGCGAAGTGGTGGAGTTGTTCTGCGAAGTCGATGGCACCTTTCCCAACCATCATCCCGATCCCGCCGATCCGCACAACCTCGAAGATCTCATCCGCACCGTGCGCGAAACCGGCGCCGAGCTCGGTCTGGCTTTCGATGGCGACGGCGACCGTCTCGGCGTGGTCACGCCCAGCGGGGCCGTCATCTGGCCCGATCGCCAGCTCATGCTCTACGCCGCCGATGTGCTGGAGCGCCATCCCGGCGCGCCCATTCTGTTCGACGTGAAATGCACCGCGCAGCTGCCCGCCTGGGTGCGGCGTCACGGCGGCGAGCCGGTGATGGGACGCACCGGGCATTCGCTGGTCAAGGCCAAGATGAAAGAAATCGACGCGCCGCTGGCTGGCGAGATGAGCGGCCACATCTTTTTCAAGGATCGCTGGTACGGCTTCGACGACGCGCAGTATGGCGCGGCGCGGCTGCTGGAAATTCTTTCTCGGGCCGAGAATGCGGGGGGCGTGCTCGAAGCCTTGCCCGATTCCGTCTCCACCCCGGAGTTGAAGCTGCAGACGGCCGAGGGCGCCAACTTCACGCTGTGCGAGCGTTTGCAGCGCGAAGGCCGCTTTCCCGGCGCTTTGAATATTTCCACCATCGACGGTGTGCGTGCCGACTACGCCGATGGCTTCGGCCTAGCGCGGCCCTCCAACACCACGCCCTGCGTGGTGCTGCGATTCGAGGGCGCCGATGCCGCGGCGCTGGCGCGGGTGCAGGCCGAGTTCCGCGCCGCGTTGCTGGCGCTCGATGCTTCGTTGAAACTGCCATTTTGACCACGGTATTGAATCCGTCCACACCGCCTTTGCGAGTGCTGATCGTCAAGACCAGCTCGATGGGCGATGTGGTGCACGCGCTGCCGGTGGTGCACGACATCCTGGCCGCGCATCCGGGGACGAGAATCGACTGGCTGGTCGAGGAGGCCTACGCCGACATCGTGCGCGCCCATTCCGGGGTCAGGCGAGTGATTCCGCTGGCGCTGCGGCGCTGGCGCAAGCAGTTCTGGCGCCCAGAAATTCGGCAGGAATGGCGGGAGTGGAAGGCTGGTTTGCGCGCCGAGACCTATGACGCCGTGATCGATTTGCAAGGACTGGTGAAAAGCGCCCTCATCGCCCGATTGGCGCGCGGGCCGCTCTATGGCCTGTCGTGGGGCAACGCACGCGAGGCGCTCGCGCCCTTGTTCTACGCCCATCGTCAGAAGACCGACTTGCATCGCACTGAAGCTGCCGTGCCGCGCTACCGGGCGCTGGTCGCCTGGGCCTTGCGCTATGCCCCACAGGGCAAGCCGCAATATGGTCTAAGTCTGCAGGCCGAGCGTCCCGCATGGCTGGCTGGCGATGCACCGTATGCCTTGCTGCTGAGCGCCACCGCCAAAGACCGCAAGCTGTGGGAGGAAGCGCGCTGGGTCGCTCTTGGGCAAGCGCTTGCAGCGCAAGGTCGGATCGGGGTGTTCGCCTGGGGCAATGCAGCCGAGCGTGCCCGCGCTGAGCGTCTGGCCGAGGCGGTGAATGCCGCCACACTGGACGACACGACGACACGCGCTTGCGTTGCCCCCGCTGCCTTCGGCCTGGCCGAATGGATGCGTGTGTTGCGTGCGGCCAGCGTGGTGGTTGGAGTCGATACCGGTCTGCTCTACCTCGCTGCCGCAGTGGGCACGCCCGCGGTGGCTGTTTACACCGGCTCGTCGCCGCACAGTGTGGATTTCGAGTCGGCAGGGCCCTGGCGCAGTCTGGGTGACACCGGCCAGCAGCCTGCTGTGGCCGAGGTGCTCAATGCCACGCGGGACGTGCTGGCAGCGGCTGCGAATAGCCGCTCCCCGGCATGAAACTGACCTTGCGGGTTTATGGCCTGCTCTGGCGGCTGGTTTTGCCCTTTGCCTTGCTGCGGCTGTGGTGGCGCGGCCGCGCCGAGCCGCTGTATCGGCGGCATTGGGCAGAGCGGCTGGGGTGGTTCAACGGCAAGTCGGCTTCTGCGACAACTACGGGGCCGCGGGTCTGGGTGCATGCGGTGTCTCTGGGCGAAACCCGCGCCGCTGCGCCGCTGATCGAGGCGCTGCGCGAGAAGTTGCCGCAGATGCGGCTTTTGCTGACGCATATGACCGCCACTGGCCGCGCCGCCGGGGTGGAGCTGCTGCAGCCCGGCGATGTGCAGGTCTGGCTGCCGTATGACTTGCCGGGGCCGATGCGGCGTTTTCTGCGCCGGTTTCAGCCGCGTGCTGCGGTGCTGATGGAAACCGAGGTGTGGCCGAATCTGGCCGAGCAATGTCGCGCAGCTGGGGTGCCGGTGCTGCTGGCCAATGCACGGCTGAGTGCGCGCAGTGCGAGCCGCTGGCAACGCTGGCCGTCTTTGGCGCGCGTGGCCTGGGGCGGCTTGTTCGCTGCGGCGCAAACACCTGAAGATGCACGGCGCATTCAGGCGCTGGGAGCGGCGCAGGCGACGAGTCTGGGCAATCTGAAGTTCGACATGCGACCCGACCCCGCGCTGATGCAACTCGGCGAACAGTGGAAGGCGGCTGCTGCGCGCCCAGTGTTGCTGCTGGCGTCCACCCGCGAACAGGGCGGGCAGAGCGAGGAGGCGTTGCTGCTGGCCACGCTGCCTTTGGCGCTGGCGCAGCGGGCACTGCTGGTTTGGGTGCCGCGCCATCCGCAGCGCTTCGATGCGGTCGCGCAACTTCTCGCGGGTCAAGGCCACGCCGTGCAGCGCCGCAGCATGGGGGCCCCGACGGCCGAGACTGCCGTGTGGCTGGGCGACTCACTGGGCGAGATGGCGGCTTACTATGCCATGGCCGATGCGGCGTTCATCGGCGGCAGCCTGCTGCCTTTGGGCGGGCAGAACCTGATCGAAGCCTGCGCTTGCGGCTGCCCCGTGGTGCTGGGGCCGTCGCAGTTCAACTTCGCCGCCGCGGCTCAGTCGGCGATCGACGGCGGGGCCGCACTGCGGGCGGCGGATGCGGCACAGGTGTGGGCGGCTTTTGCGCATTGGCTCGACGACCCAACTTTGCGACAACAGGCAAGCCAGAGCGCCCGCGCCTTCGCCGCGGCGCATCAGGGCGCTGCGCAGCGGCAGGCGGATTGGATTGTGGAGAACGCGGGGAAGGCGCTTTCGCAGCGCCCGCAAGCGGATCAGTAAATCGGCACCGAGGGGTCGATTTCGCGCGACCAGGCGGTCATGCCACCGTTGAGGTTGTACAACTCGCCGAAGCCGTTTTGCTCCAGGAAGCGGGCGATCATCATGCTGCGGTTGCCGCTGCGGCAGATGACGACCAGCGGCTTGCTCTGATCGAGCTCGTTTTGCCGCAGGGGCACGATGCTCATGGGGATGTGGGTCACGGGGCAGTGCGGATGCTTGATCGCCGCCATCTGAAATTCCCAGGGCTCGCGCACGTCGAGGAATTGCCAATCGGTGATGGGGGCGGTGGCGGCTTCGATCTTGTCGGCCAGTTCGCGCACGCTGAGTTGCTTGATCATCAGGGAGTCCTTGTTTTGTCAGAGGGTGTGAATGAGTCCGGCGTGACAGAGCAGCGCACCCAGAGGGTTCCAATCAAGGCGCAAAGCACAGCCGTGCCCGTAGGCACGGCGCGCATTTGCAACGCCGAGTGGGACGCTTTGGGCGCGATGAGCGGGCATGGCGGAGTCATTCACACCCTCTCTGTTCAGAATTGGAAGCGCGAGGGCTCGGGGAAATGCTCCAGCCGCGTGGCCACGGTATCGAACAGATCGCGGGTGCGGAAGTCGGTGGCGGTGGCGCGGGTGACGATCTGCGCGCGCATCACGGGTTCGTCGCCGACGATGGCCGCCAGCCGCCCGCCCGGTTTGAGGCGTTGCAGCAGGTCTTGCGGAATTTGCGCGACCGAACCGGAGAGCACGATCACATCGAATTCGGCGCTTTTCGCGTAGTGCGCGCCATCGGCCTGCTCGACGGTGACGTTGTTCATGCCGGCGCGCTGCAGGTTGGCGCGCGCCATGGTCACCAGTTCTTCGTGAATTTCCAGGGTCTGCACCGCAGCGGCGCGGTGACCGAGCAGGGCGGCCATGAAGCCGCTGCCCGCGCCGATTTCGAGCACCCATTCATCCTTGCGCACCGCGAGTTCTTGCAGGATGCGCGCCTCTACCTTGGGGGCGAGCATGTTCTGGCCGCAGGGCAGGGGAATTTCGGTGTCCATGAAAGCCAGACCGCGATAGGCCGCGGGCACGAAGTCTTCGCGGCGCACGCTGCCCAGCAGTTCGAGGATGCCGGCGTCCAGCACATTCCAGGGACGGATCTGCTGCTCGATCATGTTGAAACGGGCTTGCTCGATGCTCATGGGTTCTCCGCAACGCAGGGTGAAAGTGCCACAGTTTAATTTGTGATGCAAAACCGGCGGGCGGTGCGGTGTCTGCCGAAGAGCAAATTTCGCGCCGGTTGCCGCATTGTTCCGCGCTAAGACTGCCATATTCAAATCCAATTAGAAAATTATCGTAATTAGCATAAATTATCGAGGAGACGTTCAGCACGGAGAAGGTCATGTCGTATGCCTCCACACTCGATCAACGCACCGCTCAGGCCGCGCATATCGCCCTGAGCGGCGACCCAAAAGGCGCGCAGGGGCTGCGGCGAATCTTGCCTTTTATTGGCCCGGCAGTGGTGGCCTCGGTGGCGTATGTCGATCCGGGCAACTTCGCCACCAACATTCAGGCGGGCGCGCAGTATGGCTACACCCTGCTGTGGGTGGTGCTCTGGGCCAATCTCGCGGCGATTCTGGTGCAGGGGCTGTCGGCCAAGCTGGGCATCGCCACCGGGCGCAATTTGCCTGAACTCATCCGTGAGCGTTTTCCGCGCAAGCTGGTGTGGTTTTACTGGATGCAGGCCGAGATCGTGGCGATGATGACCGATCTGGCGGAGTTTCTCGGCGCGGCGCTGGCGCTGCATCTGCTGTTCGGCCTGCCCATGGGGGCTTCGGTGCTGGCGGCGTTTGTCGTGGTGATGGGCATTCTGACGCTGGAGCGCAAGGGTTTTCGTCCGCTGGAACTGGTGGTGGCCGCGCTGGTAGGAGTGATTGCGCTGGGCTACGGCCTGCAACTGGCGCTGAGCCATCCTGCCTTGCTGCCCATCCTCCAAGGCACGCTCACGCCCAGTTTCGGCGGCAGCTCCGATGCGGTGTATCTGGCGGTGGGCATTCTGGGCGCCACCGTCATGCCGCACGTCATCTATCTGCATTCCAGCCTGACGCAGCGGCGCATTCAGGTGCCGGTTCAGCGCAGGGCGCTGCTAATGCGCTTCGCCTGGAAGGACGTGATGCTGGCGATGGGGCTGGCCGGTCTGATCAATATGGCCATGCTGGCGGTGGCTGCGGCCACCTTTCACCAGCAGGGCCTCGCGGCCAATGATCTGAGCGAGGCCTATCGCACCCTCACGCCGATGCTGGGCGCTGGGGCGGCCACGGTGTTCGCCCTGGCGCTGCTGGCCAGCGGCATTTCGAGCAGTGTGGTGGGCACGATGGCGGGGCAGGTGGTGATGCAGGGGCTGGTGGGTTTCACCGTGCCGCTGTGGGTGCGCCGGCTGGTCACCAGCTTGCCGGCTGTCGGGGTGGTGATGTTGGGCATCGATCCGACACGCACGCTGGTGTTTTCGCAGGTGGTGCTGTCGTTCGGCATTCCCTTCGCACTCGTGCCCTTGCTGCTGTTCACCTCCAACCGGGGTTTGATGGGCGAATTGGTCAATCGGCCGATGGTGCGCTGGGTTGGCTGGGCGGTGACGGCGCTGATCATCGCACTGAATGCGCTTTTGCTGTGCAAGCTGATTTGACAGTTGGCGAAGAACGAAAGAAGTGTGAGCAGGAGTAAATGCGATTGAATTACAAATAAAAGTGAATAGCATTTGCTGCATAAGCCTACGCTCCCGCGTGGGCAGATGAGAGGCAAATGCCATGTCCGCAAGTTCCACCCTGCCACAGCCCGGCCCCCGGGCGCTGTCACGACTAGCCATTTTTCTGGCCGTGCTCGGCCCGGGGCTGGTGGTCATGCTGGCCGATACCGATGTCGGCAGCGTGATTACCGCGGCGCAAAGTGGGGCGCAGTGGGGCTACCAGTTGCTCAGCTTGCAGCTGGTGCTCATACCTATTCTGTATGTGGTGCAAGAGCTCACGGTGCGGCTGGGCATTTTCACCGGCAAGGGGCATGGCGAGCTGATTCGCGAAACCTTCGGTGCGCGCTGGGCCTGGGTGTCGGTGGCGGGCCTGGCGGTGGCTTCGGTCGGGGCCATCATCACCGAGTTTTCGGGGGTGGCCGGGGTCGGGGCGCTGTTCGGCGTGCCGCGCGGCTGGAGTCTCGGCCTGGCGGCGTTCTTTCTGCTGGCGGTGGTGTGGACGGGGTCTTACCGCCGGGTGGAGCGCATTGCTATCGCGCTCGGGCTGTTCGAAATGGTGTTCGTCTGGGTGGCGTTTCGCGCCCCCATCGATGGCGCGCAGGTGTTGCAGGGGCTGGGCCATGTGCCGGTGCAGCATCCGGCGTACTGGTATTTGGTGGCGGCCAATATCGGCGCGGTGATCATGCCGTGGATGGTGTTCTATCAACAGTCCGCCGTGGCCGACAAAGGGCTCAAGCCGGAGCAATACACCGCCGCCCGCTGGGACACGGCGGTGGGCGCCGTGCTTACCCAGCTCATCATGGCGGCGGTGCTGATGGTGACCGCAGCGGTGCTATGGAGCGGGCACAGCACCGCGCCGCTCAACACCGTGGGGCAAATAGCGCAGGCGCTCACCCCGACGCTGGGCGAGACGCTGGGGCGCACCGTATTTGGCCTGGGCATTCTGGGCGCAGCCATGGTGGCCGCCATCGTGGTGGCGCTGGCGGCGGCCTGGGGGTTTGGCGAAGTCACCGGCTACAAGCACTCGCTGGAACTGCATCCGAGGCAAGCGCCGTGGTTCTACACCGTGTTCAGCGCGGGGGTGATTGGCGGGGCGCTGGTGGTGGCCTTCGTGCCCGATCTGGTCGCCCTGTCCATCGGAGTGGAAGTGATGAACGCCTTGATGCTGCCGCTGGTGCTGGGGTTCCTGGTGGCGCTGGCCACCAAGGCACTGCCCCCGGAGCATCGCCTGCGCGGCGCGTACTTCTGGGTGGTCGTCGCCGTGGTGGTGCTGACCGCTGGTTTAGGGGTGTATGGGGGGCTGAGCAGCCTGGTGTGAGCCCTTTTGACGCAAAGTTTGCGCATAATCGCAACCTTTTGTCACAAGGGTCAGCATGAACGCGCATTCCGCCATCGTGGTGGTGATTCTCGGCTTGGTCGAGGGCATCACCGAATTTCTGCCGATTTCTTCCACCGGCCACCTCATTCTCGCCGCCAGCTTGCTGGGCTGGGTGAGCGATAAGGCCAAGGTGTTTGAAATCGCGATTCAAAGCGGCGCCATTCTGGCGGTGATGTGGCATTACCGCATGCGCATCGGCGAAGTACTCACCGGACTGACCGCCGCCGAACCCGCGCGGCGCAACACCGCCTGGCGCTTTGCCATCAATGTGCTCATCGGCTTCATTCCCGCTGCCATTCTGGGTTTGCTGTTTGCCAGCGCCATCAAACGCTGGCTGTTCGCACCCGTGCCGGTAGCGCTGGCTTTTATCGTTGGCGCCTTGGTGATCTTCTGGGCTGAAGCCTGGCAGAAACGGTCGGCGCAGCATGTGCGCATTCACCATGTTGACGACATGCGTGCGAGCGACGCGCTGAAGGTCGGCATCGCGCAGGCGTTTGCGCTTATTCCCGGCACCAGCCGCTCGGGTGCTTCGATTATTGGCGGCATGTTGTTCGGCCTCAGCCGCGCGGCCGCCACCGAGTTCTCCTTCTTCCTCGCCATTCCCACTCTGCTGGCCGCCACGGTGTACGAGCTTTACAAAAATCGCGCTCTGCTCAGCCTGAGCGATGTGCCTACCTTCGGCCTCGGCATGGCGGTGGCATTTGTCTCGGCGCTGATGGTGGTGCGCTGGTTGCTGCGCTATGTGGGCGGGCACAGCTTCGTGCCCTTCGCCTGGTACCGGGTGGTGTTCGGCGCGCTGGTGCTGGTCACCGCCTGGGGCGGCTGGGTGAACTGGTCTGGATGAAGTCCGGCGTGTTCACCGCGTGGTGAACACCAGATCCCAGACGCCGTGGCCGAGATTGAGGCCGCGGCGCTCGAATTTGCTCACCGGGCGCCAGTCCGGGCGCGGGGCGTAATCGGCGGCCGTGTTGACAAGTCCCGGCTCGGCGCGCAACACCTCCAGCATGTGCTCGGCGTAGGGCTGCCAGTCGGTGGCGCAGTGCAAATAGCCGCCCGGGCGCAGACGGCTGATGGCCAGCCTCACGAATTCCGGCTGGATCAGGCGCCGCTTGTGATGCCGCTTTTTCGGCCACGGATCGGGAAAGTAGATGTGCAGTCCGTCCAGGCTGTGCAACGCGATCATGTGCCGCAGCGCCTGCACCGCGTCATGCTGCACGATGCGCAAATTGGTGAGTTTGGCGGCGTCGATGCGCTGCAGCAGTGCGCCCACGCCGGGCGGATGCACTTCCACGCCGATGAAATCGGTCTCGGGCTTGGCTGCGGCGATCTGCGCCGTGGCGTCGCCCATGCCGAAGCCGATTTCAAGCACCCGCGGCGCGGCGCGGCCGAATACGGCGGACCAATCGGTGACGGCGTCGGCATAAGGCACGATCCAGCGCGGCCCCAGTTCCGCCAGTGCGCGCGTCTGCGCCTCGGTGGTACGCCCGGCGCGCAGCACAAAGCTGCGGATGCCGCGTTGCCGGAGCGTGTCGGCGTCGTCTGTTGTGGGGTTTGGGTCAGCCGTCATGGCGAAAAAAATCCGGCTCAGGCCGGAGATGTTTTGGAGCGGGTGAAGGGAATCGAACCCTCGTATGCAGCTTGGGAAGCTGCCGTTCTACCATTGAACTACACCCGCAGTGCGATAAAGCGGGCGATTATAGGCAGGTGCTTGATGGCGGCCATGGCGGCAGGGGCGACAATGATGGCATGGCTCGTTCGTCCGCTTCCGCCCTTGCTTCTGTTGCGCCTTCGGCGCCGATGCTGCGGGGGCTGGCGCCTGCGGTGCGGGGCGATTGCCGCCTGCTGGTGCTGGGCAGTTTTCCCAGCGTCGCCTCGTTGCAGGCGCAGCAGTATTACGCGCATCCGCGCAATCAGTTCTGGCCCATCGTGGGCGATTTGTTCGGGCTGGATCTGATGCAGCAGCCCTACGCGCAGCGCATCGAGGCGGTGTGCGAGCGCGGGCTGGGCATCTGGGATGTGTACGCCCACTGCCGCCGCGAGGGCAGTCTGGACAGTGCCATTGCGGATGCGCTGCCCAATGATCTGCCCGCCCTCGTCGCGCGTCTGCCTTTGCTGCAACTCATCGCGCACAACGGGGGCGAATCGGCCCGCGCTATGCGCATCACCCGCAGCCTCGGCCCCGAGGTACGCCGTCTGCCCTCCACCAGCCCGGCGAATGCGAGCTGGAGTCTGGAGCGCAAGCGTGCCGCCTGGCGGGAGGCATTCATCGCTGCAAAACTCATTTGATATGGCCCGTAAACCCACCTTGCCCCAACCCACCCTTTCCGAAGAGGACGGCGTGCGCCATTTGCATCTGGGCACGCCCTGGATCCAGGGCAGCATGCGCATCGCCCGTCCCAACGATCTCGAACTGGAGTATGTGCAGCGCATGATGGCCTGGATGCTGCTGTTGCCCGACAAAGCCTGGCGCGGCGGCACGGCGGTGCAGTTGGGCCTGGGCGCCGCGGCGATCACCAAATTCATGCTCAAGCGCTTGCGGCTGCCCTGCGTGGCGGTGGAGCTGAACCCGGGCGTCATTCTGGCCGCGCATCGCTGGTTTGCGCTGCCAGAGCCTGGCGGCAAGTTGCAAGTGCTGTGCGCGGATGCCGGCGCGTATGCGGCCGACCCCGCCTATGCGGGCAGTGCGGCGGTGTTGCATGTGGATATGTACGACGAGCAAGCCGCGGCCCCCGCGCTGGAGTCTGCCGAGTTTTACGCCGCATGCCGCCAACTGCTGGGCGAGCAGGGGGTGATGGTGGTCAATCTGTTCAGCGGGCCGGGTCATGTGCGCGTGCTGGAGCGCAATCTGCAGCGCATCGTCGCGGCGTTCAACCAGCCGGGCGACAGCGTGTGGCAGCTACCGCCCAACCGCGACGGTAACCTCATCGCCATCGCCCTGCGCGACGCCACGCAGAGCCCGCTGCCGACGCGCGCGCAACTGCTGGAGCGCGCCGATGCCGTGGCGCAGCGCACCGGCGGCCTGCCGGCGCGGCGCTGGGCGCGCTTGCTCAAGCGCCTGCATCCGGCGCGTTAACACGGCGTCACAAGGGGCTGTCCTACACTTGGTTTTTATGGACGTTTCCCGCCCCCCCACTCGCTCGGCCGACCCTTCCGCCCCGCCCAAGGCGCGATCTGCGCCGGGTGCGCCACCTACGGCGCAGGGCCGACTCGATTGGCGCGAACTGCTGCAGTGGCTGGAGGCTGACGGCCTGATTGACGCGGCTGCTGGCCGCTACGGCTGGGAGCGCTGCGCCCACGCCAGCGGCAAGCTGCATGCGCTGCAGCGCGTGGCGCTGGCCGGGCTCAAGCGTCTGAGCGACGGCCGCACGCTCGATCTGGATGTGCTGACCGAATGGCTGGCGCAGCGTGCCAATCTGCCCTATTTGCGCGTCGATCCGCTGAAGGTCGAGATCAGCAAGATCGGCGATCTCATGTCCACCAGCTACGCCGAGCGCCACCGCATTCTGCCCGTGGCGGCCTCGACCGAGGCGGTCACCATCGCCACCTGCGAGCCGTTCGACCGCGGCTGGGTGCCCGAGATGGAGCGCATGCTGCGCCGCCCCATCGAGCTGCAGGTCGCCAGCCCGGCCGACATCACCCGCTACACGGTGGAGTTTTTCAACCTCGCGCGCTCGGTCAAACATGCGCAGAAAAACGGCAGCACCGGCGGGGTTAACCAGTTCGAGCAGTTGGTGGAACTGGGCCGCAGCGGCAAGGCGCTCGACGCCAACGACGCCGGCGTGGTGCAGGTGGTCGACTGGCTGTGGCAATATGCCTTCGAGCAGCGCGCCTCCGACATCCACCTCGAGCCGCGGCGCGACATGGGAGTCATCCGTTTTCGCATTGACGGTGTGCTGCACACGGTTTATCAGGTGCCCGGCTCGGTGATGGGCGCGATGACCAGCCGGGTCAAGCTGCTCGGCCGCATGGACGTGGTCGAAAAGCGCCGTCCGCAAGATGGCCGCATCAAGACCCGTCGGCCTTCGGGCGACGAGGTGGAACTGCGCCTGGCCACCATGCCCACTGCGTTTGGCGAAAAACTCGTGATGCGCATCTTTGATCCCGACGTGGTCGTGCGCGATATGCCCGCCCTCGGCTTTCCGGCGCACGAAGCGCGCGACTGGCAGCGCCTGACCCATCAGCCCAACGGCGTCATCCTCGTCACCGGGCCCACGGGCAGCGGCAAGACCACCACGCTGTATTCCACCCTCAAGCGCCTGGCCACCGAGGAGGTGAACGTCTGCACCGTGGAAGACCCGATCGAGATGGTCGAGCCCGCGTTCAACCAGATGCAGGTGCAGCCCGCCATCGACCTCAGCTTTGCCGAAGGCCTGCGCGCGCTGATGCGGCAAGATCCCGACATCATCATGGTCGGCGAAATCCGCGACCGCGAGACTGCCGACATGGCGGTGCAGGCCGCGCTCACCGGGCATCTGGTGCTGTCCACCCTGCACACCAACGACGCACCGTCGAGCATCACCCGCCTGCTCGAACTCGGCGTGCCGTCCTACCTCGCTAGTGCCACCTTGCTCGGCGTGCTCGCGCAGCGTCTGGTGCGCACCCTCTGCCCGCATTGCAAGCAGCCCGACGACGCCTTCGACCAAGAGGCCTTTCGCGCGGCCGTGGCGCCGTGGAAAACGCAATCGGAGGTGCGCCCCTACAAACCCGTGGGCTGCGTGGAATGCCGCAACACCGGCTATCTCGGCCGCATCGGCCTGTATGAGCTGCTGAGTTGCAGCGAGGCGCTGCGGGCGTTGCTGGTGCGCAGCCCCGAACTCGCGCCTCTGCGGGCGCAAGCCATCAAAGACGGCATGAAGCCGCTGCGCCTGGCTGGCGCCATCAAGGTGGCCGAAGGCGTCACCACCCTCGACGAAGTGCTGCGCGCCACCCCCGATCCACAACGCTGACCCCCCGGAGAGCACGATGAAAACACGTCCCCTTGCCTTGCCCGTTGCCCTTGTCGCCGCGCTGGCGCTCGCTGCGCCACTGCCCGCAATGGCCTTCGATCTCGGCAACCTGACCAACCAGCTCAGCGGCGCGCTGGGCACGGCGCAAGCGCCTGCGCAGCCAGCCGCGCAGCCGAACTCGGCCGGGCAGGGCGGCGGGGCGTCTTCGGGCGCGGTGAATGCCGCGGTGGCGGCGCTGAGCAACGGCGAAGTCGATCAGGGGCTGAAGACCGCACTGTCGCGCGGCGCAGACATCGCGGTGAAAGAACTGGGCCGCGAAAACGGCTTCTATGGCAACGCCAAGTGGCGCATTCCCCTTCCGCCCGCCATCGAGAAGGCCAGCGGCCTGATGCGCATGGCCGGCATGGGCGCACAAGCCGACCAGCTCGACCTTGCCATCAACCGTGCCGCGGAAGCCGCCGTGCCCGAAGCCAAAACCTTGCTGGTGGATGCAGTGAAAAGCATGTCAGTGCAAGACGCCAAGGGCATTCTCACCGGGGGCGACGAGGCCGCGACCGATTACTTCAAACGCAAGACCGAAGCACCCCTGACGCAAAAATTCCTGCCCATCGTCGCCAAGGCCACCGACAAGGTCGGCCTCGCCCAGACCTACAACCGCTTCGCCGGGCAGGCCGCGCAGTTCGGACTCGTCAAGGCCGATCAGGCCAGCATTCAGCAGTACGTCACCCAAGAGGCCCTCAACCGCCTGTACCAAGCCATCGGCGAGCAGGAAAAAGCCATCCGCACCGACCCCGTGGGCACCGGGAGCAAGCTGCTGGGCAAAGTCTTCGGCGCGGCGCTGGGGCGGTGAAGATCGGGCGCGTGAGTGCTCGGGTGCACGGAGCTAGACCTGATTCCACTTGTTCCGTGTTCCGCGAAGGGTTAGGCCCTCCTGCAGTAGCGAGGAAGGCGTTCATGCCTGTCGGTTACCCTCAGGTGGAATTGGCACACCAATGAACTGTGGCGGCCGGCCATCCGGATACTCGACCCGGGCCCATACGCCGCCACTGCGCATATGTTCGACAACGTCGTTGGCATCGGCTTGACCCGCAATGAAGCGATCTCGCAGCGCCAGTAAGGCAGGTTCGTGAAACATCAGCCAGCTCAGGCTGGCCGCGTGCCTTGAAAGGAGATCTGCGATTTCCACGAGGCCTGCGAAGGTGGTAGCTTGGAGTTCTTGAGCTGAAGACGCCAACGTCCAGCCGATATGGCAGACCTCACTGCAATCGTGCCAATGTCGCGATAGGGCGTTGATTTGTGGGGTTTGCATCGGGACATCGAAACCTATGTCAAGACTGCCGGATTGCTTACACGAAGAGCAAGCCAGATCAGTTCATCGAGGGGCGCCGTCGTTTGCGGCCAGCCAGTGAGTCCATTGGGCGAACAGTTCTGCATCGCCTGCGCACACGGCCGAGCGTTTTTCCAGGGTGTTGTTGAACACGGCGTCGCCTGCCAAGGTTTGCTCACGCCCGCCGGCCTCGCTGAGGATGAGGCTGCCTGCGGCGTAGTCCCATAGGCCCTGGCTGCCGTGCAGGTAGAGGTGGAACCGCCCGGCGGCGACCCAGCACCAGTCGAGTGCCACAGAGCCGATGGAGCGTTGTGAGCTGTAGGGTGGGCGCATCGCCAACTGCGTGGCCAGCGGGGCTGAAAGCCGCTTGAAATCGATGCAGGCGATGGTCTTGGATAGCGGCACCTGTGTTGCGGGTACGCGCAAGGGCTGGCCGTTGAGAAATGCACCGGCGTTCAGGGCGGCGCTGAAGACTTCGTCGCGCATCACATCGACGACGACACCCAGCCGAACCCGGCCGCCCTGTATCCAAGCCAGCGAGGGGCCGAACACCGGCAGGCCGGCGGAGAAGTTGCTGGTGCCGTCCAGCGGGTCGAGCACCCACAGGCCGGGGCCGTCTGGCGAGGCGGCTTCTTTCGCCATGAGTTGCTGTTGCGCTTCGGCGGACATTTCTTCGCCCAGTAAAGGGATGTGCGGCCAGAGGGCGGCGAGTTCGTGCTGCACTCGGGTTTGCATGGCCAGATCGGCGTCGGTGACCCAGGTACCGTCGGCCTTCAGGCGCGGGTCGGGCGACTGCGCACGGGGCAGAATTTCGGCGCGTGCGGCGTTGCGCAGCAAGGCGCTGACCAGGGCGAGATCGGGGAGGGCGTGCGGTGTGGGCATGGGCATTCAGGGCACGAGAATGGTGGGCGCTGCGGGCGCGGCGGTCTGCGGCCAGTCGAGGCTGTAGTGCAGGCCGCGGCTTTCGTGCCGCAACTGCGCCGAGCGCACGATGAGGGCGGCGACTTGCAGCAGGTTGCGCAGCTCCAGCAGGTCTCGGGTGACGCGGAAGTTGGCGTAGAACTCGTCCACCTCGGCTTGCAGCAGGGCGATGCGGTGGGCGGCGCGCTCCAAGCGCTTGTCGGTGCGCACAATGCCGACGTAGTTCCACATCATGCGACGCAGCTCGTCCCAGTTGTGGCTGATGACCACGAGTTCGTCGGCGTCGCTCACGCGGCTTTCGTCCCAGCGGCGGGGCGTGGGCACGGCGGGGGGCGTGGCTTCCAGGATGGCGAGTGCAGCGGCCTTGCCGAACACCGCGCATTCCAGCAGGGAGTTGCTCGCCAGCCGGTTGGCGCCGTGCAGGCCGGTGTAGGCCACTTCGCCCGCGGCGTAGAGGCCGGGCAGGTCGGTGCGGCCCGACAGGTCGGTGAGCACGCCGCCGCAGGTGAAATGCACTGCGGGCACCACAGGTATGGGCTCGCGCGCCATGTCGATGCCGAGTTCGAGCAGGCGGGCGTGAATGGTGGGGAAGTGCTGGCGGATGAAGGCTTCGCCCTTGTGGGTGATGTCGAGGTAGACGCAGTCGAGGCCGCGCTTTTTCATCTCGAAGTCGATGGCGCGGGCCACCACGTCGCGCGGGGCCAGTTCGGCGCGCGGGTCGTGCGCGGGCATGAAGCGGGCGCCGTCGGGCAACACGAGTTTGCCGCCTTCACCGCGCACCGCTTCGGTGATGAGGAAGCTCTTGGCTTTGGGGTGATACAGGCAGGTGGGGTGGAACTGGATGAACTCCATATTCGCCACGCGGCAGCCGGCACGCCAGGCCATGGCGATGCCGTCGCCGCTGGCGGTGTCGGGGTTGGTGGTGTAGCGATACACCTTGCCGGCGCCGCCGGTGGCCAGCACGGTGTGCGCTGCGGCGAAGGTCTCGACCCGGCCACTGGCGGTGTCGAGGGCGTAGGCGCCCCAGCAGCGCGGGCTGGCCTTGCCGTCCACATGACGGTCGGTGATGAGATCGACGGCGACATGGTTTTCCAGCAGGGTGATGTTGGGATGGGCCTTGGCGCGGGCGAGCAGCGTGGTCTGGATGGCCGCGCCCGTGGCGTCCACCACATGGGCGATGCGGCGTTGGCTGTGGCCGCCCTCGCGGGTGAGGTGCAGCGCGGCGCCTTCGGTGTCGAAGGGCACGCCTTGTTCGCGCAGCCAGGCGATGGCGTCCGGCCCGTGCTCGATGACAAAGCGCGTGGCTGGCAGATCGCCCAGCATCGCACCGGCCACCAGGGTGTCGTGCACGTGCTCCTCGAAGCTGTCGCCCTCGGCCAGCACCGCGGCAATGCCGCCCTGCGCCCATTGGCTGGACGAGACGTCAAGCGTGCGCTTGGCCAGCACCGTCACCTTGAGGCGCTCGGCAAGATGCAGTGCGGCGGACAGGCCGGCCAGACCGGCGCCGAGGATCAGAACATCACTTTGGGGCATGGTGGGTCAACGCGTGGGTCAGCGCTTGGAGGAGGGGCGTCAGTGAAGGGGTGATGAAAAGGTGATTGTCCCTTGTTCGCGCGGCCAGCGCCTTGTTCGCTGACAAGGCGCGCAAATGGGCCGAAAATCAGCTTCCATAAAAACGAGGGAGACAAACATGAACATACCGAACCTGGAACACGCGGTGGACCCGCAGGAATGGGCGCTGCGCTGCGATCTGGCGGCTTGTTATCGGCTGGTGGCCTTGCACGGCTGGAGCGATCTGGTGTTCACTCACATCAGCGCCAAGCTGCCGCTTTCGCTGACCGGTGGCGACCACCAATTTCTCATCAATCCCTATGGCCTGATGTTCGAGGAGATCACGGCGTCGAGTCTGGTGAAGGTGGACGCCGAGTGCAACAAGCTGAGCGAGAGCCCCTATCCGGTCAATCCCGCAGGTTTCGTCATCCACAGTGCGGTGCACGAGGCAAGGCCGGACGCGGGCTGCGTGCTGCACACCCATACCCGCGCCGGAGTGGCGGTGAGCGCGCAGGAGCACGGCGTGTTGCCCATCAGTCAGCAGAGCACTTTCGTGCTGGCGTCGGTGGCCTATCACGACTATGAGGGCGTGGCGTTCCGTTCCGACGAAAAGCCGCGTCTGCAGGATGATCTCGGGGACGCCAACTTCCTCATTCTGCGCAATCACGGCCTGCTGACCGTGGGCGCGAGCATCGCCGATGCCTTTCTGGGCATGTATGTGCTGGAGAGTGCCTGTCAGATCCAGATTGCCGCGCTGGCGGGTCAGCAGGGGGCGGAAGGGCTGCGCCAGGTGCATCCGCGCATTCTCAGCGGCGTGGCGGAGGCCATGCGGGTGCAGACCGGTGGCATGGGCGGCGCCTTTGTCTGGCCTGCGCTGCTGCGCAAGCTCGAACGCACCGATCCCGGATACCGGGCTTGAGGGCGCCGTCTCAAGGTTGCCGGGGGGCGTTCAGCACTCCAAGTTGTCGATCAGCCGGGTGCGGCCCAGCCGCGCCGCACCCAGCACCACGCAGGGCGTCCGCTGGCTCAGATCGAGCGCGGTAGGCGGCTGCAGGTCGGCGCGGCGGCGCAGGGTGAGGTAGTCGGACGTCCAGCCGAGATGGTCGAGGCGGGTCATGGCCTGCTGTTCGAGCAGGTGAATCTGCTCGGGGGCGGTCGCGCTGCGGGCGTCTTCGGCCAGGGCGAGCAGGGCGGCCTGGAGTTGCGGCGCCTGCACGCGTTCTTCGGACGTGAGGTAGCCATTGCGCGAAGACAGTGCCAGTCCGTCGTCGGCGCGCACCGTGTCGAGGCCGATGATGGTGATGGGCAGGGCGAACTGCTCGACCATGCGACGGATGAGAAGCAACTGCTGATAGTCCTTCTTGCCGAACACGGCATGGCGCGGCTGCACCATCTGGAACAGCTTCATCACCACGGTGGCTACGCCTTCGAAATGACCAGGGCGAGCGGCGCCGTCGAGAATGCCGGCGATGGCCGGATCGGGCAGCACGCGGAAGGTCTGCGGCTGCGGGTACATCTCGGCTTCATCTGGGGCGAACAGCACATCGCAGCCGGCATCGGCCAGGAGGTCGGTGTCGCGCTGCAGGGTGCGCGGGTAGCGGTCGAAGTCTTCGTTCGGCCCGAACTGCAGGCGGTTGACGAAAATGCTCGCCACCACCGGGACGTTTTCCTGCCGCGCACGGGCGATCAGGCCCAGATGCCCGGCGTGGAGATTGCCCATGGTGGGCACCAGGGTCCAATCGGGGTGCGGTTTGAGCGCGGCGCGCAGGTCGGCGACGGTGTGGACGGTCAGCATGGGCAAGGGCGGGAGGAAGAATCAGGCGGCATAGCCGTGCAGGGCTTCGTCGGGGAAGGTGCCTTGTTTGACGGCGTCGACATAGCCGCGCACGGCGTCGAGAAGGCTGGGCGCGCCCTGCATGAAGTTGCGCACAAAGCGCGGTTTGGAGCCGCGGGTGATGTCGAGCATGTCGTGCAGCACCAGCACCTGGCCGTGGGTGCGCGCGCCCGCGCCGATGCCGATGGTGATGCCGGGATAGGCCGCGCTGATTTGCGCCGCCACATCGGAGGGCACGAGTTCGAGCACCAGCATGGCCGCGCCCGCAGCGCCGACTTCGGCCGCATGACGGCGCAGGGTGTCGGCCGATTGCGCGTCGCGGCCCTGAATGCGGTAGCCACCGAGCGCATGCACGCTCTGCGGCGTTAGGCCGAGGTGGGCGCACACCGGAATGCCGCGCTCCACAAGGGCGGCGATGACGGGCGCGGTCCAGCCGCCGCCTTCGAGCTTGACCATCTGCGCACCGGCCTGCATTAGCGCCACGCTGCTGGCCACGGCTTGCTCGACTCCGCCCTGGTAGCTGCCGAAGGGCAGATCGGCAATGAGCCAGGCGCTGCGATTGCCGCGCGCCACGCACTGCGTGTGATAGACCATTTGTTCGAGCGTGACGGGCAGGGTGGAGCCATGGCCCTGCATCACCATGCCCAGCGAGTCGCCCACCAGCAGGCAATCCACCCCGGCGGCGTCGAGCAGGCTGGCGCTGGCCGCGTCGTAAGCGGTGAGCATGGCGATTTTTTCACCGGCCTCACGCATGGCGCGCAGGCGGTGCAGGGTGAGCGGTTTGCGCGGGGCGCTATCACTGCGGGATGGAGCGCCGTAGGGAGCGGGAGAGTCTGCTGACATGGCTTGAGCTCAGGTGGAAACCGGGGCATTATGCCCGCGCCGGGTTGGTTTTTGCGAACGAGCGTTCGATTCCTGGCCTGCGCATCAGCTCGGGGTGTAAGCCAGCCGCACATAAAGCGGGGCGAAGGCTTCGGCCTGAGTGATTTCCACCAGCGCTTCCCGGGTGAGTTCGAGCAGCGCCACCAGCGTGACCACGGCGACGGGCACGCCCTGTGCGGGGTCGAACAGTTCGTGAAATTCGAGGAAGCGCTTGCCTTGCAACTGGCGCAGCACTCGGCTCATGTAATCGCGCACCGAAAGCTGCTCGCGGGTGATCTTGTGGTGGGTATGCAGCTTGGCGCGCTTGAGAATGTCGCTCCACGCCTGTTGTAGTTCGTCGGCCGTCACCTCGGGTAGGCGCGGTGCGGCGTCGCGGTCGAACAGCACTTGCGCACGCCAGAAGTCGCGTCCGAGCACCGGCAGGGCGTCGAGCTGCTGCGCGGCGAGCTTGAAGCGTTCGTACTCCAACAGACGGCGCACGAGTTCGGCACGGGGGTCTTCGGGCTCGGCGCCGGGCTCGGTGGGCGGCCGCGGCAGCAACATGCGCGACTTGATCTCGATGAGCATGGCCGCCATCAGCAAATACTCGGCGGCCAGCTCCAGATTGTGTCGGCGGATTTGCTCGACATAGCTCAGATACTGCGCCGTGACCTGCGCCAGCGGAATGTCGAGGATGTTGAAGTTCTGCTTGCGGATGAGGTAGAGCAGCAGATCCATCGGCCCTTCGAAGGCTTCGAGAAAGACTTCGAGCGCATCGGGCGGGATGTAGAGGTCTTGCGGCAGCTCGAACAGCGGCTCGCCGTACAGCCGCGCCACCGCCATGCCGTCGACCGTGGCCGGGGTGCTGTCCACCTCCGGAGACATCAGCGCGGCGTCGCCGGGCGCGGCGGTCATGGAATGGCCTGCAGCGAAGCTCGCCACGCTCGGGGCGACTTCAGTGACTGCCGTAAACGTAGGCTTTCTGCGGCACGCGGGCCGCCTGGAATTCCCGGGTCAGCTCGGGGTTCTGCGGTTTGTCCCAAAGCCGGGCACGCCCTTCTTTTTGCTTGGCCTCAAGCTGCGGATCGCTGTGCTTCAGATCCTGGATGAAATGCGTCACTTCAGAAACGTAAGGTTTGACTTTGAAAGGCATGGACGTTCTCGAATGGAAACCGCAGGAGGAACAACGAGCCTTTTATTCTAAGCAAGCGGCTGCTCTGATCGATGCGCCCGAATACGGTGCGCAACGCCTTGATATGGTGCGAACCGAGCTCTGTCATGCACCGAAAATGCGCAGTTTGTGAGCGGTTGTGAACCCAAAAGGGGCACCGTGCGCCATTTATGGGCACGAAGTTTGCTTTTTCTATCTCATTCTTATCAGGAACCCCAACCATGCAAGACGCCTCCAGTGGAAATGTGTTGTTCATCCTTCTCGGCGCCATTCTGGTGCTCGCCATGCACGCCGGGTTCGCCTTTCTTGAGCTGGGCACGGTGCGCAAGAAAAACCAGGTCAACGCGCTCTCCAAAATCATCACCGACTTTTCCGTCTCGGCGATTGCCTACTTTCTGCTCGGCTACGGCATCGCCTACGGTCATCATTTTCTCGTGGGCGATGACGTGCTCACCCGCGACCATGGCTATGAGCTGACCCGCTTTTTCTTTTTGCTGACCTTCGCCGCGGCCATTCCCGCCATCATTTCCGGCGGCATTGCCGAGCGCGCCAAGTTCTGGCCCCAACTCATTGCCACCTTCACCATCGTCGCCTTCGTCTACCCGTTTTTCGAGGGCATTGTGTGGCACGGCAATCTGGGCATTCAGGCATGGTTGCAGTCCACTTTCGGCGCGCCCTTTCACGACTTCGCCGGCTCGGTAGTGGTGCATGCGATGGGCGGCTGGATCGCGCTGCCCGCCGTGCTCTTGCTCGGGCCGCGTCGCGGCCGCTATCACGCCAACGGGCAGATATCGGCGCATCCGCCCTCGTCCATCCCATTCCTGGCGCTGGGTTCGTGGATACTGATCGTGGGCTGGTTCGGCTTCAACGTGATGAGCGCGCAAAAGCTCGACCAGATTAGCGGTCTGGTGGCGGTGAACTCGCTCATGGCGATGGTGGGTGGCACCCTGGCGGCGCTGGCCGCGGGCAAAAACGACCCTGGCTTTCTGCACAACGGGCCGCTGGCCGGTTTGGTGGCGGTGTGCGCGGGTTCAGACGTGATGCACCCGCTGGGCGCGCTGGTGGTCGGCGCGGTGGCCGGGGCGCTGTTCGTCTGGATGTTCACCCTGACGCAAAACCGCTGGAAGATCGACGACGTGCTGGGGGTGTGGCCGCTGCACGGCCTGTGTGGCACCTGGGGCGGCATTGCCGCGGGCATTTTCGGCATGAAGGCGCTGGGCGGGCTGGGCGGGGTGTCGCTGGCCTCGCAGATCGTCGGCACGCTGATGGGCATCACAGTGGCCCTGATCGGCGGCTTCGTGGTCTATGGCGTGCTGAAAAAGACCCTCGGCATCCGCCTCGACGCCGAAGAGGAATTCAACGGCGCCGACCTCTCCATCCACCGCATCAGCGCCACCCCGGAGCGCGAGGCGTCGTGGTGAGGCGTCGGTAGGCAGCGAATGTGCGCTCTAGCTCCAGCCCAGGTCGACCAGCGCCAGGGTGTGCGACCACAGCAGCTTGCCGCCGACGTTCTTGGCTTGCAGCTCCAGCCGCCGCTCCTTGCCCTCGCCGCTGAACTTGAGCACGCCGTAGTTGCGCTCAGCGACTAGCGTGCCGGGTACGCGGTTGGGATTGCCGTCGCCTTTGGCCGGCCCGGAATTCAGCGGCGAGCAGGTGAACTCCACCAGCGGATAGTCGCGCTTGCCGCCGTAGGCCGGGCGGGGATACCGGATCAGCTCGGTGATGTGCCGGTCTCCCGAGAGAAACAGCAAGCCGGGGATGCGGTATTGCTGCAGCCAGCCGAGAAATGCGGCGCGTTCTTCGGGAAACTGGTTCCAGCCCTCGTAAGCGTCGTCGTCGTTGAAAAACTGGCCGCCGGCGGCGACGATCTTGAAGCGGGCGCGCGAGGACAGCAAGGCGTTGCGCAGCCAGCGCATCTGCGCCGGGCCGAACATCACCTTGCCGCGGTCACCCGGGCTGGTGGCGTCTGCGCTGCGCCACCAACGATCATCGAGCAGAAAAATATCGGCATCGGCGATGCTGGTCTTGGTGAACACTCCGGCGACGTCGCCAACGCCATACGTCGGGTTGGCCCAGTAGGTTTTGAACAGATCGAGCGAGGCGTTCTTGAACTCGAAACTCGCATCGCTGTCGTTCGGGCCGTAATCATGGTCGTCCCAGATCGCCACTTGCGGGGTGGAGCGTAAAAACGCATCCAGCGGAGCGAAGCCGCGCTGTTGGCGGTAGCGCAGCGCCATGCCTTGCGGGCTCTGACAATCCACCTCGCGGTAATAGAGGTTGTCGCCCAGCCACACCATCAGATCGGCGCCTTCCTGCGTCATCGGCTCATAAATTTCGTAGCCGCCGCCATAGGGCTGGCCCGGCCGGTCGAACAGCGGGTCGTTCAGATACGCGCAAGAACCAGTCAGGAGGGTGACATCGGGCGGCGGTGAACGAAACTGCCAGATGGGCTGCGTGCGCACGACGAGGGTGCGATTCGCAGCCGGTTTGCCATTGACCCAGGCCACAGCACGGTAGCGCGTGCCGGGAGAGAGATCGTCCATGACCAGATGAGCGCAGAACTGCCCTGCCGCATCGGTGCGAACCGACGCGGAGCGCTTTTTCTCGCCGGGCTGATTCTCTGGGGCATACTCCAACGCCACTTCGGCTGCGCCGGGCGTCTGCACCCAGATGAGGGCAGAGCGTGCAGCCACATAGCCCTGCATCGGCCCGGCGTAGAGCACGCCGGGGGCGGCTGGTTCTGCCCAGGCTGCAGGAAAGGGCCATTGCCCGGTGGCCAGCAGCGCGGAAGTCACCAGACCGCCCCGCAAGAATGCGCGGCGGGTCGGAGGGATCAACGCGGTTTTCGGCGCCGCACCCATCAGAACTGCGCCTCCAGGCTGAGGTAGTAGCTGCGTGGCAGGTTGTATTTGATGAGCGGGTCTTTGGCGCTGCCCGGAAAGCCGGTGCTGTATTTGGTGATGTAGCGCTTGTCGAACAGATTGTTCACATTGAAGCCCACGCTGACTTTTTGCAGACCCAAGCCGCGCACCGTGTCGCCGCCCTTCCAGGTGTAGCGCAGCGAGGCATCGGCGATGGTGTGCGCCGGAATGGGGGACTTGAAGTCCGTCCAGTAGGCCTCGCTGGTGTGGCGCACGCCCAGCTTGGCTCGCCACGGGCCGACGGTGTAGATGCCGCCCAGCGCCATTGTGGAGTGCGGCGAATACGGCATGGGCACCTTGGCCGAGGTGAACTGCGCGTTGAGCAGCCCCAGGTTGGCGTAGGCCGACCAGTTTTTGTCGATCTGGAAATTGTTCTGCCAGGCGATGCCCTCATTCACAGCCTTGCCCACGTTGGCCAGAATGGTGATGGGCTGGGTGGAGCCAGGCGGCGTGTAAGTGAAATTCTGGATGTAGTCGTCGAAGTTGACGCGGAATACATCCACGCCGCCGCTCCACATGCCGAAGTCGTAGATCACGCCAGCGTCGTAGGTCGTGGCCTTCTGCGGGGCGAGATCGGGGTTGTACGTGCCGGTGTAGTACTGGTTGTATTGCGGCGGATTGCTGTTGCAGGTGTAGTTGGCGTAGACGTTGATGCCCTGCGCCAGCTTGTAGTTCACGCCGAGAGAGGGCATGGTGGTCGAGAAGCTGGAGCTGTACTGCCCCGCAGTACCCTTGGATTTGGCGACTGCCGCATAGTCGATGAAGTCGCGCTCAGTTTTGAGGTATTTCAGTCCGGCCTGCAGGGTCAGGCGGTCGGTGGGCTTGAAGGTAAAGTTGAAATAGGGCTCGTAGAGTTTGGTCGAGACCGGTTCTTTGTACACCGAACCCAGATACTGACCCGTGGTGCTGCTGATGAACTGCTGGTCGTGCGTGGTGTCGTTCTTGTTGAACCAGATGCCAGCTTCCAGCCCCAGATTGTCGGTAATGGGCGTGGTCAGCTTGAAAATATTGCCCCAGCGCCGGGTGTCGTTGATGCCATGCGACATGAACAGGCCGCCCACTGGCGCCTTGACCGAGCCATACACCCCATTGGGCTGCAGCAGGTTGTAGGTGCTGTTGGTGTAAGCGCCGCCGCTGTAGCCGTTGCCCCGGTAGTAATAAAGCTGGTTGGAGACGGTGACCTTGCCGAAGGTGGCTTCGTATTTGGCATAGGTCAGCCAGTTTTGATACTGGTTGTAGTTGTAGGTGGGCGAGAGACCGTTTTGTTTGCCATTGACGACCGGGTCGCCGCGGTAGACGTTGCAGGTGTCGCCATATTTGGCGTAGTCGGCCTTGGTGCAACCGCCGTAGTAATTGAACCTCTGGTTGTTCTGGGTGTAGAACAGGGTCAGCGCGCCGGTGCCGAGTTGGGTCACGCTCTTGAACAGGTATTGCTTCTGGTCGCTGGGCGTGTTGTCGAAATAGCCGTCGCTGTGGGTTTTATTCGCGTAGAACCACAGCGAAGTCGGGGCGCCGCTATTGGCGCCGAGCAGACCGGAGTTGACCAGGGTGCCGAAGTTGTATTTGCCGAAGGAGCCGTATCCGCCGAGCAGGGAAACAGAAGGTTTGGCGCTCGGGTTCAGCGAATAGGTCTCGACCGAGCCGCCAAATGCGGCCAGACCCGGAATGGCGGCTGAAGCGGCTCCCGGAAAATAACGCGTCCCCGCGATCAGGCGCGTGGGGATGAACTCGTTGGTGTAGAAGGCGTAGCTGTCGTTGTCGTTCAGCGGTATGCCGTCGAGTGTCCAGTTGATGAGATTCTGTCCGAACCCGTTGATGTACACCGTGTCGCCGTTCATGCTGTCGCCATCGCTAGTGACGACCACATTGGGCATGTTTTCCAGCCCGCGGGTGAACGAGTCGGTGGGGTCGAGCGACTGAAACTGGCCGGCAGTGATTTCGGTTTGGGCCTGTGTGGCCTCAGGGTTGAACTGCTGGATGGTGTTGAGCTGGCTTTCGGGGATGGAGGTTACCGTGCCCGATGGCGCTTTGAGGAAAAAGCTGTCCCCCGGCTTTGTGGCGCTGGTCTGTCCTTGCGCCTGCACTTCGCCCAGACTGGTTTGCGCGTGGGCTTGCGCTGCGGCGCCGAATGCCAGCGCGAGGGCGACGGTGAGCTTGAGGTTTGATCGCTTGAGTGGGTTTTGTGATGGGCAATGCACAGCGGGTTTCATGGTGGTTGCAGGAGGGGGAAAGAACTCGTCATTTTTGAGACACGATGTGAAGATCTGTTGAATTCATGTGTCAGAACGATGACGTTGTTTTTCTGCAGACGCGGGATTTCTTGCCATGAAAAAGGCCCCTTTCGGGGCCTGGTGAGATGGGTTTGAAAGCCTTTTTGGGGTGAATCAATTTCAGTCGTCGTCTTGACCGGCAATCAGGCTGGAGGCAGGTCACCGCTGGGCTTTGGCCAGGGCTTGCACATGCGCAAGCATGGCGGCGTAGGCTGCTGGGCCTCGGCTGGCCAGCCATTCCTGCCGCATCTGCTCGGGGCCGGAAACCTTGAGCAGAGCGGTCGGGGTATAGCGGTGAGCGGGGGGCGGTGCGCTTTGGGCCACCTGGCCGACACCCGGCACCACGACTTCAGGCAGTGCGCGAAAAGGGGCGTCGACTGGGCAGACGCCAGGGTTGCGCTGCATCGGCACTAGAGACGGCAGCACGGGGTAGGGCGCGGCATCGGGCGTGCTGCGCCAGATGCCGGAAAGCACATGGGCGTTGGCGTCCCATTGCGACATCGGCGGAATGTCGGCCACGGTTTCGATGGTGCGCAGCAGATCGACCTGCGAGAGATGCTGCGTGACCCGCACGCCAGGCTTGACCCACGGCCCGGCGGCGACGGCGAAGGTGCGGTGGGCGTCGATGTGATCGGCGCCCGACTGCGCGTCGTCCTCGGTCAGCAGCACCAGGGTGTGCTTCCAGCCCGGCAGTTTGGACAGGCTATGGATCACCTGCGCGGTGGCTTCATCGTTGTTCGCCACATAGCTGTCGGGGCTGGGCAGGCAGGGGTGACGGCCGGCGGTGTGGTCGTCGGGCAGCCAGATATAGAGCGCGCGCGGCAGGGGGTGATGGCGCAGCCAGTTGTCCACGACTTTGGCGCGGTCGGTGTCGAGGATGAGGCGATCCCAGGCCGGGTAGTCCATGGCCAGATGGGCGCGCAGTGCAGGCGAGATGTCGCCGATTTTGTTGCGCGAGGCAAACTCCCCAAAGTCTTCGAAACTCACCTTGTGCGCGAGCAGATCGTTGAACAGAAACAGCCGCGCCGGGTAGGTGATCCAGGGGTTGCTCCAATGCCCGAGCGCGGAGAGATTTTTGTAGATCGCATAAGGGTTGCGCGCATCGCTGGCGCCGGGTGCGAGCGACTGCGTCCAACCCGAATTGGCGATGTAGCCGCGGTCGGAGTAGTACAACGGCCATGTGCGCTGAAGGAAGTCGGAGTCTGATCCGGCGGTCGTCCATTGATGGCCTTGCGAGGTCACTTCGCCATCGGCGTAGAAATTGACGAACAGCGCACCCAGGTCGGCCATGCGATAGAGGTTGGGCAGTTCGCGCGGGCCGTAGAGGTTGAGCGCGGGGTCGGCCCAATGACCTGCCGCAGCGTATTTGCCGAAGTCTTCGTCAAAGGTCTTGTTCTCGCGCAGGATGAACACGACATGCTGGATGTGGCTGTGCAACCAGGCTGCGGCTTTGGCGTTTTCGGACGCCAGTTGCCGACGCTGCTCAGCGCTGAAGCCGTTGTTCGACAAGGCAGCTTGCGTCCAGGCCGAGGCGTGTATGGGCAGCTCGCGCAGGTCGATGCGTTGCAGCACGCCCTGCATGAAATTGCCCACCCATTGATGGTGGATGTTCGGCCCGCCGCCCATGCCCTTGGCGCTGGCAACGTACAGGGCGTTGCCCTGTACCGTCACCGCTGTGGGATACCAAGCCGTCGGAATGAGGGCGATGCGTTTGCCACTGGCGAGGTCGTACACCGCGACATCGTTGTTGCCGGCGTTGGCCACGAACAACTTGCCTTGCGACACCGCCAGCGCGTCCGGGTAAGAGCCGGGCGGCGCGCCGGGGTAGGGGCTGTCGTCGATCACCCGCACGACTTTGAGGGTCTGTGTGTTCACCGCGACGAGGCGGTCGAGGTTGGCGTCGGCCACCCAGACGTTCGGTGAGTCGGGTTGCGCCGCCAGCGCGGTGGGATGGGCGCCGGCTGCGCCGCTGCGCGGGCCGAGCACCGGGCCTGTGGGCACTGCGCCCAGCACCTTCCAGGCCGCGCGGTCGATGATGGTGACGCCATTGCCGCCCCAGTTGCTCACCACCAGCCGTTTGCCGCCATCGGCCAGAGTGACGGCGAAGGGGTAGCTGCCCACGTTGAGATAGTGGGTCACCCCAGTCTGCAGGTCGATGCGCGCCAGACTGTTGGCCAGCATCCCGGTCACATAGGCGTGCCGCCCGTGCGGGCCGATGACCACGCTGTCGGGGTAGAAGTGACGGGTCTGCTGCCAGTCGCCGGCATATCGATAGGGGTATTGATCCCGCGGGAAGTGCTGCCACTGCAAGCGATAACGGCGAAGCAGATGCAGCGGGCCGTTGCCAGACGAGCCGAGGGCCAGAAGATCGTCGCTATTGCCGCCCGTGGCGTAGAGCGTGCCGTCAGGCCCCGCGGCCAGCCCCTGAAACAGGCTTTGGCCCTTGATGATCTGCTCGCCGTCATCGGCTTTGCCACCATTCTGATCGCCCTGTGCGACCGTCGCTCCGGGTGCTGCATGCTTTTTGTCCTTGGCAAAAAGGGCACCCACACGGCCTTCGGGCTGCAGGGTCTCGGCAGCGAAACGCAGCACGTTTTGTTGTTTGCTCGCCCCTCCCGTGAGCACGGCCACATGACCGTCGCTGAGGGCGATCTGGGTGGGGAAGTTCGGGGTTTCAACGATTTGTCCTGCTGGAGTGAGCAGGCGGCCGCTGGGCAGGAGCGCACTTGGCGCTTGAGCCGCGAGGACGCTCTGGGACAGGCTAAGGGCGCCGAACACAAGGAGGGATGGGTAAGGGGGGTAAGGGCGATAAGGGCGAGTCATCGTGGAGACCTCTGGTCATTGAATTTGGCGTTGAACAAGTCGCTGTTGAACATAGGCAGGAACGGCGTCATGGGCATGTCAAGATCAAAAAAAGAGGTGACCATTTGTGTCAGACAAGAGGCATCGCCTGCGCGAAATTGCGGTGTTGGAAAAACGGTATAAACTGTTTATTCGATTTTCATTGAAGGAGGTCACCATGCCTGTTGCCAAATCCAACCCGTCCGCCAAAATCACTAAATCCGCCGTCGTGCCCGCACGAGCGCCCACTTCCGCACCACGCAAAACCGCCAAGCCCGCCACGCCGCAAAAGACCGCAGCGAAGCGGGCGACCCCTCATGTGGTAGCCAAGGGCGCTGCCAAGGGGGCGACTAAACCCACCGTCAAGGCGCCCGCACGCAAGACGGCAGTCGCCAAGGCAGAGAAATCAACGTCTGCGCCTGCCGCCTTGAGCAAACCGCCCAAGATCAAACTGGTGCGCGACAGTTTCACCATTCCTCGCGCTGAGTACGAGATGCTCGATGTGATTAAGGATCGTCTGGTCAAGCTGACGCGTCCTGCGAAAAAAAGCGAAGTGCTGCGCGCCGGCATTGCCGTGCTGGCCGCGCTCAACGATGCCGCCTTGCTGGCCGCGTTGGAGGCCGTGCCCGCCATCAAGACCGGCAGGCCGAAAAAGGCGAAGTGAGCGTTGCATGACGAGGTGGCGCGGATCTGGCTTCTCAGCCCGCGGTGCGTTTGTATTTCAAGAACCGCAGCCACTGCCGCACAAATAAAGGCTGGACGGCAGCAAACAGCACCAGCGGCACGGCTCTCAGCAGGTCTGCTTGCAGGCCGTAGAAAAGCCCCAGGCCCAGACTCGCCCCACCCAGGAGCATCCACACGAAGACGCGCAATTTGAGGCCGCCGACCGACAGGCGCACAGCGAGGCAGGTTTCAAAGTCGCGTTGCGTCATGCGTTCAGCAATGCCCGGACAGTCTTTCAGCAGACGATCGCTGCGCCATTCCAGAAAGGCCCAGACGATGATCGCCAAAGCCAGCAGAACCAGCGCGAAAACCTTGCCCACGCGCTGCGGCAATGGGGTGTGAAAGGCGCTCGGAACTAAGAAGAGCAGCAAGCCCAGCAGCATGAGCAGCAGCAAGACGCGAAAACCTGATCGCAATGCGCGCCGCAACTCGGTTTCCTGTGCGGCGTCGTGCAGTAGCATCCCCGGTCCGCGCCACGCCCGTGAGTAATACACCCGCCGACCGTCGGGCAGGGAGCGGAACAGGCATTCAAAACGGCTGGGCAAAAGCATGGCGGCTTCATTTCGACGGGCAGCGTGACCCGGCGCAGACGCGCTCAGACTGCCTGCCAGAACGTCGCAGCGATCAGTGCGGCTACTAGCACCCAGCCGCTGGCTGCAGGCTGCCATTGCGCGGCGCCCCAGGCCAGCGCCACGGCCACGGCCACCGAGGCCACATTGCGAGCGTCGCCGAAGATGAGTTGCAAGACTTTTTTCATGCGCGGGCTCCTTGGGGGGTGAGTTGCGGTACGCGCAGCTTGAATGCAGACAGGCGGCCCGCGACGACATAAACGGCAAACAGCAAGAGCAGCGTGGCATCGCCCAGTGGCCACACTTTGGCTTCGTCGAGCAGGCCGCCAAGGCTCCAGAAAGTGCCGAAGGCCAGCAGGGCGCAGGCCACGGTGAATTTGAGGGTGTTCTCAGGCACTTTGGTCAGCGGTGCGCGCAGCACCATGCCCACTGCGATGACGGCGAGCAAGGCGGCCACCGCGCTGCCCGCCGCCTGTCCGTAGCTGATGGAGCGGCCCAGCGCCACCACCAGCAGCCAGACTTCTAGCCCTTCGAGCAGCACGCCCTTGAAGGCCACGGCCCAGGCGACGCGGGCTTCGGCGTGGTCGATTTTGTGGCGGGTTTCGGCAAATTCCTTGGCTTCGTCGTGCAGCTTGGTGCGCCCGGCGTAGCGGCGGATGGCTTTGACGTACCAGCGCAGACCGAACAGCAGCAGAAACAGGCCGATGGCGGCGCGGATGAGGTCGATGTCGGCCTGTACCACATTCAGCGCCGTGCCGGTGACGGCGATGAGCGCGGCCACCACCGCCAATGCGGCGGCGGCTGCTCCGGCGGCGCGGGCCCAGCCGATGGTCAGCGCCACGGCAAGCACGATGGTGAAGGCTTCCACCCACTCGACGGCGGAGGCCAGGAAAATGGCGGTCATACCGCCCCATTGGGTTGCGTTCATCAGGTGAGTTCCTCTGTCGTTGTTTTGCGTGTGGGAGTCATGGTGGGGTAGAACAGGGTTTGCTCGGCGGCGATGCGCAAGGAGACGGTGTTGCCCGCAGCAGGCGCAAGGTCATCGGGCACAGGCAGGCGCAGAGTCACGCCGTGCAGGTCGATGCGCAATTCGGTGTGCTCGCCCACGGTGAGGTGACTAAGCACGCGGGCTTGCACCGGCCAGAGCAGAGCGTCCTGGTTGACGCGGGCATGGGGGAGGTGCAGCGCCGTGGTGCGCAAATACAGGCAGAGCGGCCCATCGGCCAGCGCCTTGCATTGCGGCGGTGCACACACCTCACCCCAAGGCGCATGCAGGCGCCCGGCACGCAGCTGCGCTGGCCACGGCCCGTGCGCTCCGGTGAAGCGGGCGACGAAATCGGTTGACGGCTGGCGCAGCAGGGCGCGCGGGCTGCTGAGCTGCAGCAGGCGGCCTTGCGCCATCACCCCGACGCGGTCGGCCAGGGCCAAGGCCTCGCGGTGGTCGTGGGTGATGTAGAGCGCGCTGATGCCGTGCTCGCGCACCACGCTGCCGATGAGATCGCGCAGTTCTTCGCGCAGCCCGGCGTCGAGGTTGGACAGCGGTTCGTCGCACAACAGCAGCCGAGGCCGCACCGCGAGCGCGCGGGCCAGCGCCACGCGCTGCTGCTGCCCGCCGGAGAGGGCGTGCGGATGGCGCTCGGCCAGATCGGCCAGGCCCACATCGGCCAGCATGGCGCGGGCTTGCTCGCGCGACTTGTCGCAGCCCAGGCGGTGCAGCGGCAGGGCGACGTTGTCGAGCGCGCTCAAGTGCGGCCACAGCGCATAGTCCTGGAACACCATGCCGAGCTGGCGCTGCTCTGGCGGCAGAAAGGGGCCGCCTGCGGCGTCGATCACGGTGGCGCCCAGGCGCATGCTGCCGCCGTCCAGCCGCTCCAGTCCGGCCACCAGGCGCAGCAGCGTGGTTTTGCCCGAGCCGGAGGGGCCGAGAAGGCAGAGGATTTCCCCCTCCTGCAGTTGCAGGCTGAGGTCGTGCAGCGCGGTGGTGCCGCCGAAGCGCTTGCGCGCCGAATCGATGTGGAGCAGGGTCATGGTTCAGTGGGCGCCGAGTTGGCGCCAGGCCACGGGGGTGAAGCGCTGATAGACCCAGCGCGCCAGCAGCGCGAAGGCCAGCAGTACGGCCATGCCCAGCACCTGCAGCCGCGCCTGCTGATGCAACTGGAAACCCCCGGCGTATTGCAGCAGCGCCACGGCCAGCGGCGGGTGCCCGGCGGGGTAGAGCAACTCAGAGGCCGGCAGCTCGAAGGCAATCGATAGCACCGCCAGCAACCAGCCATAGAACAAGGCGCCGGACAGCAGCGGTAAATGAATATGGCGCAGGGTTTGCCAGCGCGACAGTCCATGCACCCGCGCCGCGTCGGCCAGTGAACGGTGCAACTGCGCCACCGGCCCCATGAGCACGCGACTGGTGGCGGGCACGGCCAGCGCCACATAGGCCATGCCCAGCAGCAGGCTGCCGCCATACAGCGGCGCGTAAGGCTGGTTGTAGGCCTGCAGATAGGCGGCGGCCAGAACGATGAGCGGTAACGCCATCATTGCCAGCAAGGCCACGTCGAGCAGGCGGCCCACGCGACCGGGGCGGGCGATCAGCCAGGCAATCGGCAGGGCGATTCCCACCGTCAGGCTGGCGGCCACCAGCGCCAGTTGCAGCGAATAGCCGATGGCGGCAAGCAGCGGAGGCAGTGACGCGGCAATCTGCATCCAGCCCGCCTTGGGCCAGGCCACGCCCAGCGCGGCGAAGGTGGGCAGCGCCAGGGCGAACAGGCCCAGTGCAATCAGCAAAACGCCGTGCAGCAACTGATGGCTGGCCCGCAGCCGCACCCGCGCGGCGGGGCGGTGCTTGGCGCCCAGGGTCTGGTGCTGGCTGGCGCGTTGCCCCACGCGGTGCTGCAGGATGAGCGCGGGAATCACCAGCCCGAGCAGCAGCCAGGACGTGGCCGCCGCCAGCGGAAAGTTCAGCGGCATGCCGTTGACCGCCTGATAGATGGCATACGTGCCCATGGTGAAGCCGCTGCTCGCACCCAGCGTGGCCACCACCGCGAAGTTGCGCAGCGATTCGGCGTAGGCGATGGCAAACCCGGCAGCCAGCGCGGGCAGCAGGGCGTTGAGCCCGAGCCGCAGCCGCCATAGCCTGGACAGGCCATGCACGCGCGCTGCCTCCTGCTGTGCCGCGCTGGTGTGGCGCAGGCTGCCTTGCGCCACCAGAAACACATAGGGCACGACCTTGAGCGCCAGGGTGATGACGATGCCCACCGGCCCGAGCAGCCATTGCGCCGCATGCAGCGCCGCAGGCCATGCGGCCAGCGGGCCAATCGGTGCGGCCAGCAGCATCCAACCCGAGGCGAGGAAGAAATCGGGGAAGATCAGCAGCAGCCACACCCCGGCTTCAATCCAGCCGCGCCCGTGCAGATCGGTGCGTTCGCGCAGCCAGGCCAGCCACAGACCGAACGGCAGCGCCAGAGTGCCCACGGTGAGCGCCACCCACAGCGAGTTGAACAGGGCGTGGAGTTCATAGCCCTGCACGGCGTGCCGCAGCGGAGCAAGCGTCGGTCGCAGGTCACCCTGCAGCAGATGTGGCACCCAGGCTGAGAGCAGAAAGCCCAGCAGCGGATAGGCCCAGAGTGCGATGAATACGGCGGCGGCGAGCAGCAGACCGAGGCGCGATACCCAATGTCGCAGACCAGCCGCCCTGCGGCCAGCCGCTGTTGAGGCGTCGGCGCCGGGCAGCCAGTTCATGGCTTGAAGCAGGGCGATCATGGTGCGTCGCTGTTCAATCTCAGCGGGCGATGTGCGCAGTGAACCAGTCGATCACCTGCGGCTCTTTCGGCCCCCAGACCGCAGGGTCGATCACCAGCGGCTGCACCGTGCCCAGTTGCTTGAGGCTGGGCAGCGGGTCGACGCCCTCGACCAGGGGCAGGTAGTTGGAATCTGCATTGGCATCGCCCTGCTGCATCGCGGCCTGTCCCGCTGGCGACAGCACCCATTGCACGAAGCGCTGCGCCTGTTGCTGCATGGGGCCGGACACGTCCCTGCCGATGGCCAGATCGGACGGCAGCACCGTGGCCGGAGCTGGCGTGGCGATGCGCAGACCGGGCATTTCGTGCAGGAAGCCGATGGCCGCCGAACTCTGCACCACGGCGGCGTCGATCTGGCCGTATTGCAGCGCGCGCAGGGTCACGCTATTGGTGGGGAAGACCTTGAGGCCGTTGGCCTTGAGGCTCGCGAAAAACGCCTTTCCAGGCGCATCGCCCAGGTGTTGCAGCAGACCAGCGACCAGTGGATAAGTCGGCCCGGAGATGGCCGGGTTGTCCATGCCCACCTTGCCGCGCAGCGCGGGCTTGGCCAGATCGTTCCAGGTCTTGGGCCAGTCGGCCGCAGCGATGGCCTTGGGGTTGTAGAGGATGACGCCGGCATAGGTCACGCCCACCGGCTGCCAGCAACGGCTGGGCGGCACGAGTTGCTGGCCCAGCGCGGTGTAGCGCACCCCGGGCGTCCAGCCGCACTGCAGCAGGCCCTGCGCGGCAAAGGTCTGCATGGCCTGGTTGCCGTCGAGCCAGAGCACGTCCCACTGCGGGTTGCGGCTTTCGGCCTGCACCCGCGCCAGCAGCGGGCCGGTGCTCAGGTGAATGAGGTTGACCGGAATGCCGGTGGCCTGGGTGAAGGCCTGCGCCACATGCTGGTCATAGCCCATGGCGCCATAGACGGTCAGGGTGGCGGCGTGTGCCGTGCCAAGGGCGGCGGCGCAAAGTGCGGTGCTGGCCAGCAGGCGCGCCAGCTTGTTGACGGAAGAACGGAAGGAGACTGGCATCAGGAATCGCTCAGGTGAAACCGCACCCAGATGGTGAAGGCCATGTTCTTGCCTTGCAGTTCCTTGGGTGTTGCGGGGTAGGGGGCGTTGCGCACGGCTTCCAGCGCGGCATGGTCAAGCAGGTCGGCGCCGCTGGAGGTGACGACGCGCAGATGGCTGACGGCGCCGTCGCGGAAGTCGAAGCCCACCAGCGTCTTGCCGGTGAGCTGCATCATGCGGGCGGCCTGCGGATAGCGCACCGCGGCCTGGATGGCGCTGCGCAACTCGGCCTCGAAAGTGGCCTTGATCGAGGCCACATCCGGCGCTGGGGGAGCAGGGGGCTGCGGCGGTGCGGGCGGCGTGGGCGCGGCCACCGGCATGGCGGGCCGGGTGTCGGGCGCGGGTGCGGGCGGCGCCTGCACCTTGGGTGTGGGTTCAGGCGCGGGCTGGGGTGCAGGCTGCGGCGGCGGTGGCTGCACCGGCTTGGGTTGCACCTTGTGGACGATAGGCTTGGGCAGTGGCTTGACCACCGGCTTGGGCACGGGTTTGGGCTCCGGCGGTTTCGGCGTGGGCGGGGTCACGGTCTTGGGGGCGGGCTTGGGCGCTTCGAGCACGATCTGCACGGGCGGCGGCGGGGGTGGTGGCGCAGGGTGGCTGCTCCACCAGACGATGGCGGCGATCAGTGCCGCTTCGAGCAACAGCGCCGCCAGCGCAGCCAGGGGCCAGCGTTTGCCGTCCTGGTCTTCGCGCCACGGGGCGGGGAGGTGATGCAGCACGGCGCTCATTGCCCGCCGTCCCCGGCTTGCCGGGCTGCCAGCCCGATTTTTGTGACCCCGGCAACGCGGCAGGCGTCCATGACCGTCATGAGTTGCTGCAGAGAAACGTCTTCTTCCCCGGCGATGGTGACCTGCAACGCATCGGTGTCCGGCTTGCTCTTGAGCAGGGCGGTGAGTTGCTGCGGCGACAGCACCTTGCTGTCATAGTGAATGGCGCCGGACTTGTCCACCGCCAGGGTGATCTGCGGCTTGGGCATGCTTTGCGCGGTGGAACTGGTGGGCAGGCGCGAGGCGATGCCAGCGTCTGGAATCATGTGCAGCGTGACCATGATGAAAAACACCAGCAGGAAAAACATGATGTCGATCATCGGAATGATCTCGATGCGCGCTTTTTTCGCTTCAAAATATTTCATGGCGGATCAAACAAAAATGCCGCGGCGATTGCGCCGCAGCCCAAGCGTGCGAACTCCAGCGCACGCGACCTGGAGAAGTTGTGCGAACGGCGTCAGGCCATCTTTTGCTGCAGAGTTGCGGCCGACTGTGCCGCCGGGCGCACGGCCTGCCCGTTCTGCGCCACGACCACCGGGCGCACGCCGCCCTCGCGGTAATGCGGGTACATGCGGTTGGACAGCATGAGCTTGATGCGCTCGAGTTGATGCATCACCAGGCGCACGCGCTGGTTGAGCGCATTGAAGGCCACCAACCCGAGCACGGCGATGAACAGCCCCGCAGCCGTGGCCAACAGCGCCTCGCCCACGCCGCCGGTGACCGCTTGCGTGGCCGCCCCCGGGTTGGACAGCGCCGAGAAGGTGTTGAACATGCCGATGATGGTGCCCAGCAGACCGAGCAGCGGCGCCAGGGTGACGATGGTGTCGAGCATCCACAGCCCGCGGTCGATGCGCGGGGCCTGATCCATCACCGCTTCTTCCAGCCGGTCGGTGAAGTGATCAAGCGGGTCGGCCAGGTCGTGCTGCAGCGCCACGGCGACCACCTGCGCCGCGGGCGAATCGGCGTCATCGTCCACCTTGGCTTTGAGCTGCTTCACGTCCACATGCGCGTGGCTCTTGAGCTCGCGGATCCAGCCTTTGGCCGAAGCCAGCATGCGCGAAATCGCCCAGAAGCGCTCCACGCTGACGGCCAGCGCGATGAACAGCAGCAAGGCCATGATGTAGAGAATCCCGCCCGAGGTCTGGGCCAGGTGGGTGAGGGTGTCGAGAGACATGATCAAACTCCGGGAATGGAACAAAAGCTGCACAACTTAGCCGGGGTTCGTGACAGTGTCACGAACCCCGCGCTCACAGCGGCATTACTGGAACGGCACCGAGAAATTGACCATGAAACTGCGACCGGCATTGGTGTAGAACAGCGGCACGTTGCCGCCTGTGTAGCCCGCCAGGGAGTTGATCTTGGTGTTGTTGGTCAGGTTGAACAGTTGCAGGCCGATCTTGGTTCCATGCGGCAGGAAGGAGGCATCCTGTACCGTGTAGTTGACCGCAGCGTTCAGAATGGTGCTCGACGGAATCTGATAGATGCCTGCCGGGTTTCCATTGCCGTCGACGCCAATGTCACCATAGTTGGAGCCGATGTACTTGGCGATGAGCGAGGCATACCACGCGCCGCGGTTGTAGATCACCCCGGCAGCCCCAGTGGTCTTGGGCACGCCGGCCAGTTGCAGGCCATCGCTGTCTTGTTTGGCCTGGTTGTAGGCGGCGTTGCCATACAGGCTGATACCGCTGCCGATGTAATAGGTGGCCTCCATCTCCGCGCCCCGGTATTTCACGCCGCCAGCGTTATAGAAATACTTCTGCCCTGCCACGGTGCGTGACTGAACCAGATTGGTGAAGTCGATGTTGTAGAGATCGCCGCTGAGGGTGAGGGCTTTGGATCGCCAAGTGGTGCCAACCTGATAGTTGGTGGTCTGCTCCGGCTCCACGGCGCTGGCGCCGGTTTGCGGATTGGGGATGTAGAACAGGTTTTCGTTGGGCGCCAGATAGCCTTTGGCCACCTGTGCATACGCACTCCAGTTGGGAGCGATGGCGTAGTGCAGTTCGACGGCGGGGAGCACCTTGCTCCAGGTCTGGGTGTAGTCCAGTGGTTGTTTGCTCTTTTGCTCGACTGGGGCGTTGTCGTGGCGCTGGAACCAGGCGTACTTCAGGCCGCCGCGCAGTTGCAACTGGCTGGTGAGATTCCAGTCGTACTGGATATAGGGCTGTGCGGTGGTGAAGGTGCCGTTGATCAGGCGATCCACCGCTTTGCTGATGCCGTTGGGATAGGTGCCGCTGGCGTTCCAGGCCTGGTTGTCGGAAAAGTCGATTTCCGAGTTGTAGCGGTGATAGGTCTGGTAGTTCAGCCAAAGTCCGTAGTGCAGGGTGCCTGGCCCGAAGGTCTGGTGCATGCGCAGCAGATCGCCCCAGTTGCGATAGTTCAGGTACATGTGCTGGCCGGGAATATTGTTGGCGCCGTTGATGGTGCCATTGGGCGTATCCGCCCCAGCAGGGAAGGTGCCGTCTGGGTTGAGGCAGTTGACTTGGCCGTAGTCGCAACCGCCGCCGTTGGGGTCGAGGCCATTCCAGCCGCTGTGGTAGTAAGCGTAGGTGTAGAGCTTGTTGTCGATCTGCACATCGCCCACGCTGGTTTTCAAGCCGAGGTACTCGAAGTCGGTCTGGAAGTCGTCGTAGTTGTAGCCGGTATAGGCCTGGCTTAGCGGGTTGCTGCTCAGGCCGTAGTTCGGGCCGAACTTTTGGATCTGACCTGGCAAGGTGCTGGTGTAGGGATATTTGCTCACCGAGACATAAGGGGCGGAAGTGGCGCCGACGATGGCCGCGTTGCCGCCACTGTTGCGGTTGACCATGGAGACGAAGGTCAGCAGCGAGTTGTCGCCGACGGGTTTTTCCGCCTTGATGAACAGGTTTTTGCGCTGCGTGCTGGCGCCGCTCAGATATCCGTCGCTCTTGAGTTGGCGGTAGTCGATGAAAGCGCGCATGTCGCCGTAGTTCTTCATCACCCCGGTATCGAACTCGGCTCCGAGCAGCGCGGTGCCGAAGCTGCCAAAGCTGCCATACAGCGTGGTCTGCGGCTTGTCCAGGGGCTCTTTGGTGAGCAATGAAATGGTGCCTCCAAACGTGGCGTATCCGACGGTGGAGGCATTGCCCGGGCCGCGATCGACGATGATTTGGCCGATGTCCTGCGGCATGAAATATTCCGCCGAGTGGTGGGTGAAGTCGTTCGAGTCGCCCACCGGAATGCCGTCCCAGGTCAGGTTGTACTGTCCGTCCTGAAATCCGCGGATCGATAACCCCTTGCTGTTGCCCAGACCCGGGCCGTTGGGCTCGATGTCCACCACGCTGGGGGCGATGCTAATGATGTCGCTGTAGTTGGCCGTCGCGGCCTGGGTGTTTTCGATGTAATGTTGGTTGATGATGGACTGCGGCTGCCCGGCTTTGAGCGAGCCTTGCGTGGGCGCCTGGTGCGGCGCGCTTTCCTGCTTGGCTTTTTCGCGCTCGGCGGCGGTCTGACCGTTGCCGCCTTGCGCCCCCGCCTGCACCGTGCCCAGACTCTCGGGAGAGGTCTGCGCGTGGGCTGCGGCAAACGGCATGACGAGCAGGGCGGCCAGGACGGACTGGGTGAGTCGCGATGGCTTGAAGGTGGGTCGATGGCGAGACATGACTGATTGCTCCCTTGGGCGGTAGGCGGGTGGGTTGACGAAAGCTGTCATTCCATTCCTGCGTCATGTCCGCGGGGTTGCAAAAACCTGTCTGAATCCTGTCCAGCCGTGCCAAAGATGTAAACAAATCTTGACACTGCGAATGCTTCGCTTCACTGCATCGACTTTTCCGTGGCCCAGCGATACCCCGCGCCATGCACGGTTTGCACGCGCTGATGCAGATCATGCGGACGAAGGTGCCGACGCAGGCGAGCCACCGCGGTGTGCACGGTGTCGGCGTGCGCGCGTGCGGGAATGTCCATGGCCAATCGCAGCTCTTGCGGGCTCAGGATGTCGCCCGGACGTGCGCCCAGAGCCCACAACAGCAGAAACTGCTGCGAGGGCAGACTGAGGCAATGATCCTGAATGCGGAGCGTCCGGGTTTGTCCGTCGAGCTCCAGAAGGGGTTCCAGCTGGACGCGGTCTCCAGTCTGCGGTGCGAGGCGTTCACGCAGGCGAGCGAGCTGGGCGCGTATGAGCTGCGGCGGGCTGTCGATCGGCAGCAGGGCATCGGCGCCCGCGCTTAGCGCAGCCATGGCGCCGGGTGAGGCGCAGTCTGGCAAAAAGGCGATGACTCGGGACGTTTGGCCTCCGAGAGGATGTCGCAGGCGCATCAGCCAGTTGGTCAGTTCATGCACGTCCTCGCCGCTGATAGCCAGTACGGCCCAGGCATCACCGACTTTCAGCCGCCGTAGGGCCTCATCGGCATCGACAGGCTGGCTGTTTCTGTCCTGGCAGGGTGTGGGGGCTGAGGCGAATTGAAGCGATAGAACAGAATGTTTGATCGGCACGATCTGGGCAGGTGGTCCGCTGATGAGAGCCAAGTGTGCGTAACCGTTTTGACAAAAGCGTGACAGGTCGGCCCACTACCATGCGCAGCGATGAAACTCAGCACCCAAGCCAATCTCTACGCCCTCGGCGCCATTGCCCTGTGGGCAACGCTCGCTACCCTGGGGGTGGCGCTTTCTCAGGTGCCGGCCTTCGCGCTGACCGGGTCGGCACTGATCATCGGCAGCGTGCCGACGTGGGGCCATTGGCGGCAGTGGCGTGTGTCTCGCGCGGCGTTGGCGTTGGGCGTGTATGGCCTGTTCGGATTCCATTTTCTGTTGTTCATCGCCTTGCGCCACGCGCCGCCGGTGCAGGCCAATCTGGTGAATTACCTCTGGCCCTTGTTCATCGTGGTGCTGGCGCCGCTGCTCTTGCCCGGGGTACGCCTGCGGTCGGCGCATGTGCTGGCGGCTGGCCTGGGTTTTCTGGGGGCGGGGCTGGCGATTCTGGGCGGTCACTCGTTAGAGGCGGCCTGGGCCTGGGGCTACATTCCGGCCCTGGGGTCGGCGCTGATCTGGGCTACGTTCTCGCTGGGCAGCCGCAGCATGGCGCAGTCGGGCAAAGGGTTTCCCACGGCGGCGCTGGGCTTGTTCGGCCTGATTTCGGGCCTGCTCGCGCTGGCCTGTCATGTCTGGCTGGAGCCGCCTTTGCACCTCGGCCTGCGCGATGGCTTGCTGATCGGGGTGATGGGTCTGGGGCCTCTGGGCGGCGCCTTTTTGTTGTGGGACCGGGCGCTGAAACTGGGGGATCCGCGCACCATCGGCGTGTTGAGCTACCTCACGCCTTTGGCGTCGACCCTGCTGCTGATTGCCGTGACCGGGCGCACGCTGACGATCTGGATCGGTCTGGCAACGGTGCTGATCGTCGGCGCCGCGTTGTTGGCCGTGCGAGTGAAAGACTGAGTTTTTTCATCAGGTAGCGTGATTTTGGCGGGCCACACAAGCCGATCTCGATGCGCTCACCGCAGATCGGCAACTACAGGCGAGTTCCTCACGCGCAAGCTGGGGTTGCTGGGAGTCAGACAAGCCCTATAGAAACTTGCCCTGATTGGCCAGGGTTTGCGCTTGCTGCAAGTCCGCGGCTCGCCAGCCCAGGGTGCGCCCCGTGGCGCTATTCAGCCAGTGGGTTTGCGGTGTGACCAATATATCGGCTCGGTGTTCTGGTGGCCGCAGCAGGGGCACGGCCAGACGCACCGACATGGCGGCCGCATAAGCACCGCATCATCAACGCGGGATGCGAGTGTAGGTCAGCGCAATTCTTCGACCGCTTGCCAGGCGGCCTCAATGCTCGGCGTCATGCCATCGCCGCCGAGGGTGCGGGCCAGGTGGGGTGATGTGGGGGTGAACAGCTCGGGCCCGGTGCTGACGAACAGCCCCACCACCGGGCGACGCAGCGCTGCGGCGAGATGGGTGAAGCCGGTATCGACGCCCACCACCAGCCGACTCTGCGCAATGACGGGCAGCATGTCGAGCAGGCTGCGGCGGTCGAGAATCTGCGCGCTGCCCGGCGGAAGCGCGGCGATGATGCGCTGCGCACGCTCCTGCTCGGCGGCGTTTCCCCAGGTCAGTTGCAGCCGCAGCCCAGCCTGCACCAGGCGGGCGGATAGCGCCTGCCAGTGGTCGAGCGGCCAGAGCTTTTCCGGCTTGGAAGCGCCATGCGCGAGGAAGACGGTATCGGCCTCGGTCGCCCTTTGCTTGCGGGCGTAGCGCTGATCGATCGCATAGTCCACCGGGCGGCGCAGGTCGGTGTCGAGCACAGCCTGCGCAAACACCCGCCGCCCCTCGGTGCCATGCAAGCCGACGGGTCGGGCGAAATGCAACTGGTAGGCGCGGGCGGCGAACGGCTCGCCGCCGCAGTCTTGCGCGCGATAGCCGACGCGCAGCGCGCCACGCGCTAGACGGGAGATGATGGCGCTTTTGAGCACGCTGTGCGGGTCCCAGATCAGGTCGTAGCGCTCGGCGCGCAGGGCGTTCAGAACGGCGCGCAACTCGCGCCATGCGGCGAGGCTGCGCTGCTGCTGCACCGCCTTGAGCGGCAGGGCAAAGACGTGACGCACGGCGGGGTGCAGCCGCGGGATGTCGGCGAAGCGGGCATCGACCGCCCAATCGATTTCGATGCCGGGCCAGCGTGCGGCGATGTCGGAGACGGCGGGCAGGGTCTGCACCTGATCGCCCATGGCGGACAACTGCACCAGCAGCATGCGCTGCGGGGCTGACGGCAGGGCGCCCTGACCCCACCGCAGTGGGAGCTGCGCTCGCGTCATGCGGCGGGCAGCAAGGCTTTGCCCATCAGGTCTTCGAGCACCTTGAGCGGCGCGGTGTGCGGATAGAGCTGGTGCCGAGGTTCGAGGTAGAAGGTTTGCTCCATCATGTATTGCCCGCCCATGACGGCGTGCAGCACCTGATCGGAAAACACCACCCAGGTCGTGCCCGGCGCGAAGTCCACACTGCGCTGCGGCGCGTCTTTCTGATAGGCCAGATCGGCCTTCATTTTGTCGTGCAACTGCAGCATGTAGTGGTCGTAGTCGGTGCGGTGCGATTTGGTGATTTTGAGCGCGCGCAACACCGCCGCCGAGCCGGGCACGGGGGGGGTGAGCCGCGGTGCAAAACGCTGCAGAAATTCGGGGAAGGGCTCGCCCACGCGCCACTGCCGCGGCCGCCCTTCGGGATTGAGATTGGTGAATACGCGCAGCAGCCGCACGCCATGAATCGGGTTGGAGGGGAAGGCATCGACGTGCAGCCGGGTATCGTCTTTGCGCCAGCTCGTCTCGCGGCCTTCGACCTGAATTGGGCGATACGAGGCCTTGGCCGCGCGCAGCTTGCCCCGATAGTGCGGAAACAGCCGGTCGACCAGGGACTGGGCCTGATGGGAGAATCGCTGAATCATGTCGCGCAATTCGGCCTGGTCTTGCGGGCTGCCCGACGCGCCGCGAATGCTGCCGTCATCGCGCAGGCTGATGTTTTTGGCTTTGCCGTCGCTGATGGACGGGGTGAGAAAGCGGCGCTCACTTGCGCTCAGTTCGAAGTGCAGCTGCGGGAAGCACAGCACATGGCCGCCTTCGAGCAGATGCTCCACCCCGGCGGTGGGGGCGCGCTCGGTAGGGCTGGCATCCCAGGCGGTATCGGGAAAGTTGCGGATGGTGTCGTCGAGTGCGGCCATATGACCTCCTGCAAAAAATTGGCTGCCAGCAGTGCGCAGAATAGGGTGCTCAGTGATTGTCCGCCTTGATGCCCGACAGCCGGTCCATGAGCGCAAACATCACGCCGGAGAACACCAGCACCAGATGGATGGCGATGGCCCACGCCATGTCGTCACGGCTGGCTTGGCGCACATTGATGAAATATTTGAGCAGTTCGACCCCCGAGATCGCCACGATGGAGCCGATGAGTTTGAGCTTCAGATCGGAAAAGGTGACGTGGCCCATCCAGCTGGGGCGGTCTTCGTGGTCGCCGGTGTCGATCTTGGAGACGAAATTCTCGTAGCCGGCAAAAATGATGATGATCAGCAGATTGGCCACCAGGGCGATGTCCACCAGAGACAGAATGGCCAGCATGGCCTCGCCGCCCGTGCCGGAAAACACCACGGACACCGCGCCGACGAAGGTTTTGACAAACTTCACCAGCAGCAAAACGATGCCCAGCACCAGGCCGATATAGAACGGCGCCAGCAGCCAGCGGCTGCCGAAAATCAGAACTTCCAGAGCATGTTCGACGCGTTTCATGAGGGCTTTGCGAAAAGGAGAGACGGAGATGCGCGCGACTGTAACGAGGCTGCGTTACCGCACCCGCATGCCGGGCTGCGCTCCCGTATGCGGTTCGAGGATGTAGAGGCCGGGCTGCGCCTTTTCGTCGGCGGCGCTGGCGGCCAGCACCATGCCTTCGCTCAGGCCGAACTTCATTTTGCGCGGCGCGAGGTTGGCGACCAGCACGGTGAGCTTGCCGATCAGGTCTTCAGGTTTGTAGGCGCTGGAGATGCCGGAGAACACATTGCGGGTGCGCGGCTGGCCGTCGGGCGTGGTTTCGCCCACGTCGAGAGTCAGGCGCAGCAGCTTGGTCGAGCCTTCCACGGCTTCGGCATGGGCGATGCGGGCGATGCGCAGTTCGATCTTGGCGAAGTCGTCGATGGTGATGAAGGGGTCTTGCGTGGCGTCGGCAGTCGGTGCTGTGGGCGTCATGGCTTGGGCGGCGGGCTTGGCAACAGGCTTGGCAACAGGTTTGGCAGCGACTGGCGCTGCGGGCGGATCGGTCTCGAACAGGGCGTCGAGGCGCTTGGGGTCGATGCGGTGCATCAGGTGCTGATAGGGCGCGGCGTGTTGCGGCAGTTCGGTGGCGTCGCTCCAGACGAAATCGCGCTCCAGCCCGAACAGCTCGCGCGCCACGCGAGCGGTGAGCGCGGGCAGCACCGGGCTGAGCATGACCGACAGCAGCCAGAACCCGGCCAAGGCCTGCGAGCAGGCGTCTTGCAGTTCGGCGCGGCGGGCTTCGTCTTTCGCCAGAATCCAGGGCTGGGCAGCGTCGAACGCGGTGTTGATGCGGTCGGCGTAGGCCATGATTTCGCGCAGCGCCCGGGCATATTCGCGCGCTTCGAAAGCGGCGGCCACGTCGTCGGCGAGAGCCTTTGCGGCGTCGCGCAAATCGCCGGTGTTGTGGGCATAACCCAGCTTGCCGTCGAAGTATTGGCTGATGAATTTGGCGGCGCGGCTGGCGATGTTGACGTATTTGCCGATCAGATCGCTGTTGACCCGGGCGACGAAATCTTCCGGCGTGAAGTCCACGTCTTCCACCCGCGCGGTCAGCTTGGCGGCGAGGTAATAGCGCAGCCACTCGGGGTTGAGGCCGATGTCGAGGTATTTCAACGGCGAGATGCCGGTGCCCCGGCTTTTGCTCATCTTCTCGCCGCCGACAGTGACGAAGCCGTGCACATTGATCTGGCTGGGCGTCTTGCGGCCCGAGAAGTGCAGCATGGCAGGCCAGAACAGGGTGTGGAAATAGACGATGTCCTTGCCGATGAAATGCACCTGCTCCACCGCCGGATCGGCGACGAAGGCGTCGAAACTCTGCGCGGTGCGCGAAGGCGCGTGCCAGTGCTGCGCGGCTTGACCTTTGTCGAAATGGTTTTTCAAGCTGGCGAGGTAGCCGATGGGGGCGTCGAGCCAGACGTAGAAGTATTTGCCCGGCGCGTCGGGAATTTCGATGCCGAAGTAGGGCGCGTCGCGCGAGATGTCCCAGTCGGCCAAGCCGCCGTGGCCGTTTTCGTCGGTGGTGAACCACTCGCGCACCTTGTTGAGCACTTCGGTTTGCAGATGCGGCTGACCGTGGGCGTTGGCCGCCTGCGTCCAGTCGCGCAAATAGTCGGCGCAGCGGTCGGACGAAAGCTGAAAGAAGTAGTGCTCGCTCTTGCGCAGCTCGGGCGTGGCGCCGGAAAGTGTGGAATAAGGGTGCTTGAGTTCGGTGGGCGCGTACACCGCCCCGCATACCTCGCAGGCGTCGCCGTACTGATCGGCCGCGCCGCACTTGGGGCACTGCCCTTTGATGTAGCGGTCGGGCAGGAACATGCCCTTGACCGGATCGAAAAACTGCTCGATGTCGCGCATCGCAATCAGGCCGTTCTTGCGCAGCGCGCGGTAGATGTCCTGCGCGAGTTGATGGTTTTCTGGCGCGTCGGTGTTGTGCCAGTTGTCGAAGCGGATGTGAAAGCCGTCGAGGTATTGCGCCCGCCCGGCGGCGATGTCGGCGACGAACTGTTGCGGCGTCTTGCCCGCCTTCTCGGCGGCGATCATGATGGGCGCGCCGTGGGCATCGTCGGCTCCGACGAAGTGCACCTCGTGGCCCTGCATGCGCTGAAAGCGCACCCAGGTGTCGGCCTGGATGTATTCCATGATGTGGCCGATGTGGAACGGGCCGTTGGCGTAGGGCAGGGCGGTGGTGACGAAGAATCGGCGCTTGGAAGTCATGGTGAACGGGGTGGAGTGCGCCCGGCCGGGAGTGCCGGGGCGTGCGGGCGTTGCCGCGCAAACGACTATTTTAGGTGGCGACGGGCGAAAGGATTTGACGCGACAACTGGGCGATCGTGCGCCCTTCCGCTTCGACCTCGCGCAGGCGGCGCTCGATCGGGGTGTCGATGGCGCCGGTTTCGGCCGCTTCGATGCACGTCGCCTGCCCGTCTAGACCGAGACAGCCTTGCAACAGGGCTAGGGTGTGGCGCAGGCGGGCCTGCTCGGCGGCAGACAGCACCCGGTCGCCGCGCTGCGCCCTGAGTACGCGCAAGGTGGCGAGGTGGGCGCTGAGCAGATCGCTGTGGGCGATGAACTCGGCGAGTTCGCGCCGCATGCGCTGATGCTGACGCGGTTCTTCCAGCATGCGAGCGTGCAGGCCGCCCACGGCGGCGAGCGCATCTTGAATGCGCTTGCGCTCGCGGCGGTAGTTCAGGTCGCTGACCTGCTGCGGATCGAGCACGGCCTGCGCATAGCCCAGCGCGGCGCGCTGCAGGGCATCGACCTGGCGGCGCAGATCGTTGGCCTCCCACCTGGGCAGCACAAAGCTGAAAGCCCAGGCCAGCGCCGCGCCGATCAGCGTGTCTTGCAGGCGCTGGGTGACCAGAAACTGGCTACCCGGCTCCAGCAAGGCCACGAGCAGCAGGGCGTTGACGCTGGCGAACAGGGCGGTGAAGCGGTAGTTGAGGGTGATGAAGGTGCGCGCAAAGGCCAGGGAGACAAACACCCCCAGCGTCATCACCCCCAACGACGGGTGGGTGGAGAGCAGGGCCGCGACCAGGATGCAGCCCAGCAGCGTGCCCAGCACACGGTCTTTGATGCGCTGGCGGGTGACGCTGTAATTCGGCCGCAGAATCACGCCGATGGTCAGCAACACCCAGTAGTCGTGCGGGTGATAGGGCAGGGCGCGCAGCACCAACTCGCCTGCGAACAAGGCCAGCGCCAGACGGATGGCATAACGCAGGATGGGTGATTCAAAGCGGATGGATTGCCACAGCGCGTTCGGGTCGTAGCGCAGCGGGCTGAGAAAGGCCTGCAGATCCATGCCCTGCAGTGGATCGGGCTGAGTCGGCGACCCGACGGGTTTTTCTTGAGCGAGCAGATCGCTGATGCGCTGAAACTTGTCGGCACTGGCGCGCAAAGCCATGCGGGCCTGCTCGAATTCGGCGCTGGGCTGGCTGGGCTGCAGGGTGGCGAGTGCATGCTCGATGGTTTGCGCGCAGGGCAGGTGGGCGGGCAGGGTGTTGGCCGGCCTGCCGCGCAACAAGGCGTCGGCGCGCTGGTCGAGGGCATCGCCGATGCGCTGCGCCCAGTCGCGCAGCGCATCGGGCACGGGCGTGGCGTCGAACTGCTTGAGAATCAGGTCGCCATCGGTCTGGCCGGCCAGCAGGGCTTCGTTGACCTCCAGCAGCAGAATGAGCCGCGCCGCCAGGGCGCGATCCGCCGCGGTGCGCACATCCCGCAGCACGATGTCGCGCGTGTTCTGCAAGGTGTCGTTGATCGCGGTGAGTTGCGCTACCGCGCCGCTCAATCCAGAAGACTGCCCGCCGAAGTGATTCGCCAGCCAATGCGCAAACTGTCCCAACTGCGCCAGCAACTCGGCCAACGCCTGCTCTTTGGTTCGCCGACGCAGCCAGCGCGCCAGCAGCAGGGCATAGGCGGTGTAGAGCAATGCGCCGATGAAAAACAGCGCCACGGCCGCCGCCAGTTGTACCGGGCCTTGCATCGGCGGAGAGCCCACGGTGATGACCGAAATGAACAGCACGCTGAAACTCATCGCCAGCGCCCGCTTGCCCCACACGGCGATCAACCCGCTGATAAAACCCAGCAAGGGAATGAGCACGATCTGCACCGCAGGCCACCACAGGCTGGCGCCGACCAGCGCAAAGGCAGCCGTGCTCGCCACACTGGTAAACAACAACTCCACACGCTTGACCCGGGTGGGAGCCGGGTTGTCGGCGAAGCATACGGTGAGCGCGCCGCTGCCCAGGGCGATCGCAGGGCCCAAGCCCGCGATTGCGTAAGTCACCAAGCCGAACAGGGCGACGCCCACGGCCGACACCAGCCCGCTAGTGAAGTAGCGGCCGTGGAGCAATACGAGGACTTGTCGCGGTGTCAGCATGGGAGGTGTTTTTTGCGTGCTATTGTCGTTGGAGAGTTGTCTATTTGCGCACGGCTGAACGTGCTATGAGGAGCAAGAGCATGGCATCCCCCTGGAAAATTCTGGTTGTTGGCGCGGGCGCCGTGGGCGGTACGCTGGCCGTTCGGCTCGCGGCGGCCGGACACACGGTCAGCGTGCTGGCGCGTGGCGCGCATCTGCAGGCGATTCAGCGCGCCGGGCTGTGTCTGGAAGACCCGCAAGAGCGGGTTTGTGTCGAGGTGCAGGCCAGCGACGATCTGGCCGATTTCGCGCCGCAAGATCTCGTGATTCTGGGCCTGAAGGCGCATCAACTCGGCCCCGTTCTGCCGCAGCTTCGCCCTTTGCTGCATGCCGATACGGTTGTGCTGCCCGCTATCAACGGCGTGCCCTGGTGGTATTTCCACGCCGACACCAGCCCGCAGGCGCGCACGGCGCAGGGGCGCACTGCGCATCTGGAAAGCATCGACCCCGGCGGCCGCTTGCTGGGCGCCATCGACCCGGCGCATCTCGTGGGCTGCGTGGTGCACGCCAGCGCCGAGGTGGCCAGTCCCGGCGTGATACGCGGCAATGGGCAATACCGCTATGTGATCGGCGAACCCATACACACCCGCAGCCCGCGCGTGCAGGCGCTGGCCGATCTCTTGCGTGCGGCGGGCTGCGAGCCGGAAGTCACCGATCGCATCCGCGACGCCATCTGGATGAAACTCGTCGGCAATGCCACTTTCAACCCGGTCGCCGCGCTGACGCGAGCGCGCATGAACGCCATCTGCGACAACCCCGAACTCGTCGCCCTCATCCGCGACGGCATGGCCGAGATCATGGGCCTGGCGCGGGCCTATGGTTGTGATCCGCTGGTCAGCATCGAGCAGCGCATGGACATCGCCCGCGGCATCGGCCCGGTGAAAACGTCCACCCTGCAAGACCTGGAGCGCGGCCGCGCACTGGAGATCGCCGCCTTGCTGCACGCTCCGCTGGAAATGGCCCGCCTCGCCCACCATTCCACGCCCACCCTGCAAACTCTGAGCGCCCTGCTGGGTGAGCTTGATCGGCAGGTTTGCAAGGCTTGAAGATTGGCAAAAAAAAGCCGGTCAGAGACCGGCTGGAAGGGTACCTTTGGGGTACCGAGGAGACAACTGTTTGGGCGATAGGCGGCGCTTTTTGAATCGGCCGCTCAGCCTCATGCGCCATCAACGCAGCGTGGGAGCAAAAGTTGACAAGCCGCCACACCGCGAAATAACGGCTGAACGATCAGGCCGCGGCGCGCTTGGCGGCGGTGCGGCTGGTGGTTTGCGCCGCTTTCATTGCGGTGCTGGTCACAGCGTTCATATTGGCTTCCACTGCTTCGGCGGCCTGCTTGGTGACTTTCTGCACCGAGTCATAGGCGTTGTTGGCAGCGTTCATGGCGCTTTTCATCATGGCCACGGCGGTTTCCGAACCGGCCGGGGCATTCTTGGCGGCGGATTCGGCCAGGTCCATGAACTTCTTGTGGGTTTCAGAAATTTGCGACTCGGCGGTCTTGGCCAATTCGGCCTGGGCGCCAGAGGCAATTTCGTAGGCATGACGTGAGTAGGACAGAACCTTCTCGGCCATCGGCTGCATCCAGCCCGATTGCAGGGTCGACAGTTCTTGCAGGTCTTTGACCGACAGAAGCGCCATGGTGTGATCGGCGCTTTCTTGCAGCGAGGTCTTGACGGCCTGCATGTTCAGGTCAACCAGTTTTTCCATGTTGTCCATGGACTTGGCGGCCAGACCGAAAAAGGTTTCGAACTGGGCTTTTTGTGCTGCGGCGAATTGCTCGGGGGTCATCATGATATCTCTCCTGGGTTGAGGGCGTTGGCTGCGGTTTAACTGCTAAGGGGGCGGCAGCCAACACATTTTGAACCCGTAACGGTGTCACGAAGATGACGGCCTGCTCAGGTTCATTTGTGCACTGCACAATCCATATTGTAGAGATGACTTCCTGAATTGCAAGAAAAATTTGTGCGTTGCAGCAAAATTATTGAAATCTCAATAATTTCAATGAGTTGCCGATCTATTCCTTAGGGCGTTTGGGCTTGTAGACGGAAGGGGGAAGCGACTTTTCGGTTTGCCGCGGCTGGGCAACGTCGCTGGCTTTGATGCGGCGCGGTGCCGCTTTCACCCGTTTGCTTTCGGGTACGGCCAGAGTGCCCGATTTTTTGTCGGCCGCAGCAGTCATCAACTCGACTTGAGCGGCGTTCGTAGAGAAATCGGGCTCCGCGCGGCGCCCCGATTCTGCCGGGGAAACTTTGGAAAACCGCTGCAACAGGCTGACGATCTGACCATAGACGCGGGGTGTGGCGGCGAGCACTTCACCGGTGAAAAGGAAGTCGCCATCGCCGGCAAAATTGCCCACCAGGCCTCCGGCCTCGGTGATCAGCAGACTGCCGGCGGCGATGTCCCAGGGTTTGAGTCCGGTCTCGAAAAATCCGTCGTAGCGCCCCGCAGCCACATAGGCCAGGTCGATGGCGGCAGCGCCCGGGCGGCGCAGGCCGACGCAGCGCTGCGCCACGAGCTTGAACATTTCGAGATAGGTGTCGATGTCGTCGTTCTTGCGAAACGGAAACCCGGTGCCGATGAGACTGTCTTCCAGCCGCACGCGGTTGGAAACGCGGATGCGGCGGCTGTTGAGAAACGCCCCGGCGCCGCGCGTGGCGGTGAAAAGTTCGTCGCGGGTCGGGTCGTAAACCACGGCTTGTTGCACCACACCGCGATGGGCCAGTGCGATGGAGACGGCGTACACCGGCATGCCATGGATGAAGTTGGTGGTGCCATCGAGCGGGTCGATGATCCACTGATATTCCGACGAAGCATCGCCGAAGGCGCTGCCGGTTTCTTCCCCCAGAATGCCATGCTGCGGATAGGCCTTGAGCAGCACGTCGATGATGGCTTGCTCGGCGGCGCGATCGACTTCGGTGACGAAATCGTTGGCGGCTTTTTGCGCGACGCGCAGCAGGTCAATATCGAGACTCGCGCGGTTGATGATTTTGCCGGCTTCGCGCGCTGCGCGAACGGCCACATTGAGCATGGGGTGCATGGTGTCCTGAGCGCCAGCAACGACAATGGCGCGAGAAATTTCGGGAAGTGACAAAGAACAGATGAAAGACGCGCATTTTATCGACGCCGAGGCGGCCGCGTGTGCACCGTCGCTGGATGACACGGTCTTCGTGCTCGTGGGCACCAGTCATCCGGGCAATGTGGGCGCCGCGGCGCGCGCTCTCAAGAACATGGGTTTCGCCAACCTTCGGCTGGTTGCTCCGCGCTTTGCCGATGTGCTCACGCAGCCCGAAACCCTGGCTTTCGCCAGCGGCGCGGAAGATGTGCTGAAGGCGGCGCAAGTGCACGGAGAACTGGGTGACGCCGTGGCGGACTGTGGCGTGGTCGTGGCGCTGTCGGCGCGGGTGCGCGATTTCGGCCCTCCGCTGCACACGCCGGAGTGGTTGCCCCAACTGGCGCAGCGAAGTGCGGAGCAGGGGCGGCGCGTGGCGTTTGTTTTCGGCAGCGAACGCTTCGGGCTGAGCAACGCCGATGTGTATCGCTGCGATGCCCTGCTGAGCATTCCCGCCAATCCGGCCTACACCTCGCTCAATCTCGCGCAGGCGGTGCAGGTCATCGCGTGGGAGTGGCGTAAAGGGGTCGGGCTGCATGCGGTGCGGCCTGCGCAGACCGAAAGCGTGGCGGCGACGGCGGGCGAGGTGCAGGGGATGCTGGCGCATATCGAGCAGGCTTTGCTGGCCTTGGAGGTGCTCGACCCCAACGCGCCGCGCAAACTGCTGCCGAGGTTGCATCGCCTGGCTTCGCGAGCAGCACTCACGCGCGACGAAGTGCAGATTTTGCGCGGGGTGTGCACCGCCGTACTGCGCAAAGTGCCGAAGGGCTGATGCCGCCGCATGGAAAATCATGGTTCAATACACTGACCTTTCCCTTCACTAGCTGTAAAGCGACCGATCCATGCTGCAACGATTGCGTGAGACCATCCAGATCATCTTGGAGCGCGACCCTGCCGCGCGTTCGACCTGGGAGGTTGTCACCTGTTATCCGGGCCTGCACGCCTTGCTGTTTCACAGCATGGCGCATGCCTGCTGGAAGCGCGGCTGGCACTGGCTCGGGCGGTGGATTTCGCACTGGGGGCGCTGGCTCACCGGCATCGAGATTCATCCCGGGGCCACCATTGGTCGGCGCGTGTTCATCGACCACGGCATGGGCGTGGTCATCGGTGAAACGGCGGAAATCGGCGACGACTGCACCATCTACCAAGGCGTGACGCTGGGCGGCACCTCGCTCTACAAAGGCGCGAAACGGCACCCCACTCTGGAAGCGGGTGTGGTGGTCGGCGCCGGGGCGCAAGTGCTCGGCGGCTTCACCGTGGGCGAGGGCGCGCGCATCGGCTCGAACGCGGTGGTCGTCAAGGCGGTTCCAGCCGGGGCGACCGCTGTGGGCAACCCCGCGCGCATCCTCCAGAAAGAAGTGGATCAGCAGCGCGAGGCCACGGCAGCGCGCATGGGGTTTTCCGCCTATGCCGTCACTCAGAACGGCGATGACCCGCAATCACGCGCGGTGCTCGGGCTGATCGACCATGCCGCGCAGCTCGAACATCAGGTCGCGCTGCTCTGGCAAGCGCTTGAGCGTCACGGCGTTTGCCCGGCCGAGGCCTGTCCGCCCGAGGCGCTGCGTACCGAGCATTTCGATAAAGCCAAGCTGGAAAAACTGGTGGAGTGAAGGCGGCAGGGCTGCGCCTTGCGCGCAGGATGATCGCCGCGTCAATGCCGATGAAGAGCGCGACGGTCGCGCAGCATGTGCTCTAGCTCATTCAGGCTGGTGGTACGCACGGCAAAAAGTCGGATCGTTTCGGCTGAGCTGCCGTTTGAGCCGAAGAGGAAATTGAGAATTTGTTTCACTAAGCCCATGATGGCACCGATGTAAGTCTAGGGTTAACCCGTATTCTAAGGGGCGCCTGGCTTTATTGCTGGGCTGCCCCCTCGAGGTGGAAACCGCTACGTGCGCAATGGGCGATGAAAAGGAACCGACTCATGAGACTTTTGATCTGGCTCACGCTGGCCTGTGTTTGTCTGAGCGCTTGCGCTGCGCCGGGGGCGTCTGCTGATCATCATTCCGGCGTGATCCTTTACGGTGAACTGGACGAGGGTATTCAAATCCATCCGTAGAACCGACCAGCAAATCTCTCAGGCCGTCGCGCAACTCAACACGGTGACCCAGCACAACGCTTCGGCTTCAGAAGAACTGGCCGCGACGGCGGAAGACTTGAGCGAGCAGGCGAAGTTTCTCGAAAAAGCCATGGTGCGGTTCCGCCTGAATGGCGAGCGCATTCCCGTCGTGCTGTCGCGTGCAGAGCGCAAGCGGCAAGGCTCACAGGAGATGCCGGGCGCGGGTTTATTGGCCAGCGAAGGGGGATTCACCACGTTTTGATGAAAAGGGCACAGTGATGCTGCAACGCAACATTCAATTGCCCTGATATGGCAATTCGTTCGCGAGCAGGCTAAGATTAGGGTTATCCCTTACTCTTTTGCGGCTGTTCCCACAAGGAATCAACCGCACCTCATCATGAATCACTTCAAGCATTTTCTCGACAAACTCCTGTCCGGCATCGAGACGCACCAGAGCGCGGACGAACACTATCTTGCCCAATCCGTCGACGCGTGTGACTTTGAACGCCGCGTGCGCGAGTTGGAAATGCGCGGCTCTCATACCCAAGATTGGACCTGGGTCGATGTGGCGCGAAATCAAACGGAGCGCCATTCATGGTGACGTCGTTTGCTGCAGCGCAGCACGACTCGGTGTGCGCGTCTGCAGCGTCTGCGCCGTGGCTGGCTCTGTCCGAAGGCTGGGTAGGATCGGTCCATGCGGTCAGTCGGCAGGTGCTTTACTGGCCGTTCGACGCGCTGCGAGATCAGTACGCGACTGCCGTGCGTGCGGGGCTGATCGAGCGCTCGCTCATCGCGTCTTCCCAGTTCGAGCGCAAAACCGCGGCACTGGAGCAGGCCTTGCTCGGCAGCTATGCCCGGCGGGTCTGATTGCTGAGAGCGTTTCACGTAGACGATCAGACTGAAATGCCGGTGAAGGGCTTGACCTCGGTGAGCACGAAGCTGGATTTCACGTCTTCGACGCTTTCGTGTTTAAGCAGGGTTTCGAGCACGAAGTGGGCGTAGTGCTCCATGTCTTGCACATGCACGCGCAGCAGGTAGTCCATCTCGCCGGTCATCGCTAGGCATTCCACCACCTCGGGCCAGCCTTGAACGGCGGCGCGAAAAAGGTCTTGCGGCGAACGCTGATTGCTGGCACGGTGTTTTTCCAGGCGGACACTGAGCAGGGCGCTCAGGCTCAGGCCGAGTGCGCGCGGGCTGACGATGGCGCGATAGCCCTCGATGACCCCGATCTGCTCCAGCCGCCGGATGCGTCGCTGAACGGCCGAGGCGGAAAGCCCGATCTGCTCGGCCAGCTTTTCCCGCGTCAGTCGTGCATCGGTCTGCAGCAGGGCCAGCAGCTTGCGGTCGATGCGGTCGATGTCTTCGGTAGGCGGTTTGCGCATGACGGGCGGGCTCACAGATCGGTGCGCAGAGTCCACAACTCGGGAAACAGCACGGTGTCGAGCATCTTGCGCAAGTAGGGCACGCCGCCGGTGCCGCCGGTGCCACGTTTGAAACCGATGACGCGCTCGACGGTGGTGACGTGGCGGAAGCGCCAGAGGCGAAACGCATCTTCGAGATCGACCAGTTCTTCGCCGAGCTGGTACAGATCCCAGTGATCTTCGGGTGAGCGGTATACCGTCAGCCAGGCTTGTTCCACTTCTGCGTGGGCGGCATACGGTTGCGCCCAGTCGCGATCGAGGTGGGTCTGGGGGATGGGCAGGCCGCGGCGGGCGAGCAGGCGCAGGGCTTCGTCGTACAGGCTGGGCGCGCGCCAGGCGGCCTCTACCGTGGCGAGGTGGTCCGGCCGGTGGGCATGCGGGCGCAGCATGGCCGCGTTTTTGTTGCCCAGCCGAAACTCGATGCATCGATATTGCCAGCTTTGAAAACCGCTGGCACTGGCCAGATACGGCCGCAGCGCGGTGTATTCGCTGGGCGTCATGGTGGCGAGAACGTCCCAGGCGTGGACGAGTTGCTCCATGATGCGCGAAACTCGTGACAGCATCTTGAACGCCGGCTGCAGCGCATCGGCGCGCACGCAATCGAGCGCGGCGTGCAACTCATGCAGCATCAGCTTCATCCAGAGTTCGCTGGTCTGGTGCTGAATGATGAACAGCATCTCGTTGTGCGTGGGCGAGAGCGGATGCTGCGCGCCGAGTAGTTCGTCGAGATGCAGATAGTCGCCATAGCTCATCGACTGCGAAAAATCGAGTTGCGCGCCTTCCTCGCGCACGATCTCCTCGCCTCTGGCTGCTGGCCGAGCGGCGCTCATGTCACTGCTCCCTTGCGGGCGAATCGCGCTTCTCGCCAGACGCCGCTGTCGAGTACGTCGCGCAGCGTCTGCACGGCGTCGAACACATCGACATAACGCAGGTAAAGGGGAGTGAAGCCAAAGCGCAGCAGGTCGGCATCGCCCCGGGTTTTGTCTCCGGCGCGGAAGTCGCCGATCACCCCGCGGGCGATCAGGGCTTGCATCACGGCGTAGCCGTCGCCGTCGAAGGTCAGCGAGACTTGGCTGCCGCGCCGGGCGGCGTCGAGCGGGGTGGCGACGGTGAGCGAGTGCGCGCTCAGTTGCTCATGAACGAGGCGGATGAACAGGTCGCTGAGCGCCACAGACTTGCGCCGTAGCGCCTGCATGCCGCCCAGCGGCTCGGCTGCGAGCAGCGTGTCCACGCCGCAATCGAGCGCGGCCAGCGAGAGCAAGGTCGGCGTGCCGCAGAGGTAGCGCGCAATGCCCTGCGCGGGCCGGTAGTCGGGGGTGAAAACGAAGGGCGCCGCGTGGCCGTGCCAGCCCGACAGCGGCTGCTCCACCCGGTTGACATGGCGCGCATGCACCCAGACGAAGGCGGGCGCACCCGGGCCGCCGTTGAGGTATTTGTAGCCGCAGCCGATGGCGAAATCGGCTTGCGCGCCGTTGAGATCGACCGGCACCGCCCCGGCGGAATGCGCCAGATCCCACACCGTCAACGCACCCGCCGCGTGGGCCGCTGCAGTGACAGCGGCCATGTCGTACAGCGCACCGCTGCGATAGTTCACCTGCGTGAGCAGCAGCACGGCCACGTCGTCGCGCAGGCGGCTGAGGGCCTGCCCCTGCTCCACGAGTTCAAGTTGCATGCCGTGCTGCGCGGCGAGCGACTGGGCCATGTAGAGATCGGTCGGAAAATTTTCCCGCTCGGAAACGATGACGCGGCGCTGCGGGGCGTCGGCACGGGCGATGGCCAGCGCGGCGCTGAGCACTTTGTAGAGGTTGATGGAGGTGGAGTCGGTCACCACCAGTTCGTCGGGAGCGGCGCCCACGAGGCGGGCGATTTTGTTGCCCACGCGCCGGGGCAGATCGATCCAGCCCGCTGTGTTCCAGCTGCGAATCAGGCCTTCGCCCCATTCTTCGGTGAGCACGGTCTGCACCCGCGCGGCGGTTGCCCGGGGCAGGGCGCCGAGCGAATTGCCGTCGAGGTAGATGACGTCGTCGGGCAGGGTGAATTGCTCGCGCAGCGGGGCGAGGGAATCGGCGGCGTCGAGCGTGAGGCCGTCTTGGCGTTGTAGCGTTGGCATAGGAAGAAGGAGGTCAAAGTTCGCGCAGTACGGCGCGCACCGGAGAGGCGCAGGCGCCTTGCAACTTCAGGGGGAGGGCGATCAGCTCATAGTCGCCTTCGGGAACGTCATCGAGCACGAGGTTTTCGAGCACGCGCAGCTCATGTCGCAAGAGTTGGGCGTGGCTGTCGAGTGTCTTGCTGCTTGCGGGATCGACCGACGGGGTGTCGAGCCCGATGAGGGTCACGCCTTGCGCGGCCAGCCAGCTCACTGTTGCGGGGGCGAACGCAGCAAATTCCTCCGACCAGACCGTCAGCGCGCGGTGGCGGGTACGCACCAACACGCGCGGCGGGAGGTTTGCTGCGGCATGTTGCAGATGGGCGATGTCGATCAGCGCGCCGCAATCCAGGGCGTGAATCACCCGGCATGGGCCCAGATAGGGTGTAAGACCCACTTCATCGATGCTTGCGCCGTCGTTCGCGTAGTGCAGCGGGGCGTCCGCATGCGCGCCGACATGGGGCGAAAACCGCACAGAGCTGAGATTGACTGGGCAGCCGGGGCCGAGCCGCGCCGTCCACTCCAGAGAAAACGGCTCGTCGCCCGGAAACACCGGGGCGGAGGGCGAGACGGTCGGGGAGATGTCCCATACGCGGCTCCTGGGCGGGCGGTTCATGGGCGGGCCTTCGCTCGGATTGGATAGTGGGTTGCGGATGTGTGCAGCTTATCGGATCGTACGGGCTGAGGCGCGCAGGATTTTCCCGCAATACGCCAAAATGGCGCGAGTTTTGCTGAAACCCTGCGCGAGTGCTGGCCTACAGTTTGTGCATTCCAAAAAAGGAGACAGCCGCATGAATACCTTGAATACCTCCTCCGCCTCGAACCCCATGGGCACCGACGGCTTCGAGTTCGTTGAGTATGCCGCGCCGGAGCCCGAAAAGCTCGGCGCTCTGTTCGCCCAACTCGGCTTTCGCGCGGTGGCCCGCCATCGTCACAAGAACGTGACCTTGTGGCGCCAGGGCGGCATAAACTTCATCGTCAACGCCGAGCCAGACTCGTTCGCGCAGCGCTTCGCCCGGTTGCACGGACCCAGCATCTGCGCCATTGCCTTGCGCGTGCACGACGCCAACGCCGCCTACAAGCGCGCGCTGGAACTGGGCGCCTGGGGCTTCGACAGCCGCAGCGGCCCGATGGAGCTGAATATCCCGGCGATCAAGGGTATCGGCGACAGCCTGATCTACTTCGTCGATCGCTGGCGCGGCAAGGATGGGCGCAACGGCGGCATCGGCGACATCTCGATCTACGACGTGGACTTCGAGCCAGTGAACGATGCTGCGGCGGAGCACGTGGGCGCTGGCCTGACCACCATCGACCACCTTACCCACAACGTGCACCGCGGCCGCATGGGCGAATGGGCGGATTTCTACACCCGGCTGTTCAACTTCCGCGAGATCCGCTACTTCGATATCGAGGGCCAGGTGACCGGGGTGAAGAGCAAGGCCATGACCAGCCCCTGCGGCAAGATCCGCATTCCCATCAACGAGGAGGGGCAGGAGAAAGCGGGACAAATTCAGGAGTATCTCGACCGCTATCACGGCGAGGGCATCCAGCACATTGCGCTGGCCACCGACGACATCTACGCCACGGTGGAAGGCCTGCGCCGCGCCGGAGTGGAGTTTCTCGGCACCCCCGACACGTACTACGAACTGCTCGACAAACGCCTGCCCGGCCACGGTGAAGCGGTGGAGCGTCTGCGTGCCGATCGCATCCTGCTCGACGGCACGACGCAACCTGAAAAACGCCTGCTGCTGCAGATATTCACCCAGACCGTCATCGGCCCGATCTTTTTCGAGATCATCCAGCGCAAGGGCGACCAGGGCTTCGGCGAGGGCAACTTCAAGGCGCTGTTCGAAAGCATCGAACTCGACCAGATGCGCCGCGGCGTGCTGGAAACGCAGAACGCCTGAGGATGGGGGCGATCATGTCCAGCGTTCCGGTGACTTACGGCGAAGCCAGTATCACCCCGCGCGGTGACTACGCGCATTGCGATGCCGACTACACCTGCGCGCAGCAATGGGCGCGCTACACCCCGCAAGAGCACGAGTTGTTCGCGCGGCTCTATGCGCGGCAGATGGCGCTGTTGCCGGGGCGGGCTTGCGAGGAGTTTGTGCGGGCTTTGCCGCATCTGCAGGCGCGCAGCAGCATTCCGCGTTTTGACGACATCAACGTCCGTCTGAAAGCGGCGACGGGCTGGGAAATCGTGGCCGTGCCGGGACTGATTCCCGAAGCGGCGTTTTTCAGCCTGCTGGCGGCGAGGCGCTTTCCGGTGACGGTGTGGTTGCGCAAGCCGGAGGAGTTCGACTACATCGTCGAGCCCGATCTGTTTCACGATCTGTTCGGCCATGTGCCGCTGTTGTTCGAGCCCCGGTTTGCCGACTATATGCAGGCGTTCGGTGCGGGCGGGCTCAAGGCGCAGGGGCAGCATGCGCTGCAGTTTCTGGCGCGGCTGTACTGGTACACGGTGGAGTTCGGCCTGATTCGTACACCGCAAGGGTTGCGGATTTATGGTGCGGGCATTCTGTCGTCGGGTGGCGAGGTGGAACACAGCCTGCACAGCCCGCAAACGCGGCGCGTGCGCTTTGATCTGCTGCGGCTGCTGCGCAGCCGCTATCGCATCGACTCCTATCAGGCGACCTATTTCATCATCGACAACTTCCAGCAATTGTTCGATGCGACGGCGCCCGACTTCACCCCGCTCTACGACCAAGCAGCCGCGCTGCCGGAGATCGAGGCCGGGGCGCTGCTGCCCGACGAGGTGGACGAAAAGGTTAGCGCCGAAACGGTCTGAGGCGGTCTGGCAGGAGGGTCTATTCGGCGTCGGGCTGACGCGCAGGCGCGGCTCGCGCGAAGGCGTCCAACTCGTCGCATTCCGCGCAGATGCGCTCCACGGTGCTCAGCCCCGCCAGGCTGCAGCCAAAGCGGCGGGCATTGAACACCTGCGGAACGAGGCAACAGTCGGCCAGGGTGGGCGTGTCGCCATGGCAGAAGCGGCCGGTGCGCGGGTCGTCGGCCAGCATCTTTTCGACGGCCTGCAGCCCGCGCTCGACCCAATGGCAATACCACTCGGCTTTCTGGGCCTCGCTCAGATCGAATGTACGGGTGAGGTGCTGCAGCACGCGCAGATTGTTGATGGGATGAATGTCGCAGGCGATGGTCTGTGCGATGGCGCGAATGCGCGCGCGGTCTGCTGCCGATCCCGGCAGCAGCGGCGGGCTGGGGTGGGTCTCGTCCAGGTACTCGATGATGGCCAGGGACTGGTTCAGGATCTGGCCGTCATCGTCCAGAGTGGGCACGGTTTCGTTCGGGTTGAGCACTGCGTAAGCCGCGTCATGCTGCTGGCCGCCATCGCGCACCAGATGCACAGGCACCGATTCGAAGGCCAGCCCCTTGAGGTGCAGCGCGATGCGAACCCGATAGGCGGCGGAACTGCGGAAGTAGGTGTAGAGCTTCATTCCGGCAGCGCCTGCACGCGGTTGCGGATGCTGCCGAACAGGCTCAAACCCCGGTCATCGTGCATGCTGATCTCTACCACGTCGCCGTCGCGCAGAAAGGGCGTGACGGCCTCGCCCTGTTCGATCGTTTCGTAGGTGCGCACCTCGGCGATGCAGGCATAGCCCACGCCGCCGTGCTCGACCTTGGAGCCCCACAGCCCGCCCTGCTTGTTCGACACCGTGCCCGAGCCGATGATCGTGCCTGCAGCCAGGCGGCGGGTCTTGGCCGCATGCGCGATGAGTTGGGCGAAGTCGAAGGTCATGTCCACCCCGGCATTCGGGTGACCGAAGCGCTGGCCGTTGACCTCCACCCGCAGCGGCAGATGCAGCTTGTTGTCGTGCCACGCCGCGCCGAGTTCGTCGGGCGTGAGCGCCACCGGGCTGAACGCCGACGCGGGTTTGCTCTGGAAGAAGCCAAAGCCCTTGGCCAGTTCCGCCGCAATGAGATGGCGCAGCGAGACGTCATTGACCAGCAGCACCAGACGGATGGCCTGCGCCGCCTGCGCGGGCGTGTCGCCCAGCGGCACCTCCCCGGTGATGACGGCCACCTCGGCCTCGAAGTCGATGCCCCAGCTCTCCTTGGCCACGATGGGGTCGCAGGGGCCGATGAAGCTGTCGGAGCCGCCCTGGTACATCAGCGGGTCGGTGTAGAAGGTGGCGGGCACGTCGGCCTTGCGCGCCTTGCGCACCAGCTCGACATGGTTGATGTAGGCCGAACCGTCGGCCCACTGGTAGGCGCGGGGCAGGGGCGAGTGGCAGGCGGTGGCGTCGAAGGGCTGGGCCTGCTTGGCTGTTCCGGCTTGCAGGGCCAGCGCAGCGTCCTGCAGCAGCGGGGCGCAGCGCGCCCAGTCGTCGAGCGCGGCCTGCAGGGTCGGGGCGATGTCGGGCACCGGCTGGCACAGGGTCAGGGTGTCGTTGACCACGACCAGTCGGCCGTCCGGGGCCGCGGTTTTCAGCGTGGCCAGCCTCACTGGAACATCTCCTTGTAGCGGCCGTCATGCATCCAGGCGGCGTGCTTCGGGGCCTTGCGGGTCTGGTTCCATTCTTCGAGCATGTCCCACTTCACGGCATCGAGCGCAGCCAGCATCTTGGGGCTGGCGGTGTTGCACGCTAATTCCAGGCGGTGGCCGTTGGGGTCGAAGAAGTAGATGGACTGGAACAGCGCATGATCGGTCGGGCCGATGACGTCGATACCGGCGTTCTGCAGGCGCTGCTTGGCGGCGAGGAGTTCGTCCATGGAGCCGACTTCCAGCGCGAGGTGCTGGGTCCAGACGGGGGTGTTGGGGTCGCGCCCCATCTCGGGCTGGGTGGGCAGCTCGAAGAAGGCCAGGATATTGCCCTGGCCCGCGTCGAGAAAGATGTGCATGTAAGGATCGGCTTCGCCTGTGGAGGGCACGGTGTCTTCGGCGATGCACAGCACCAGTTTCATGTCCAGATGCTGCTCGTACCAGCGTGCGGTCTGCAGCGCGTCTTTGCAGCGGTAGGCAACATGATGGATCTTTTGGACCAGCATGATGAGTCTCCTGTTTTGATTGACTCTCGAACTCTAGTCGCAAAACAGGCGGCCCGCAGCCCTGTGCGTCGTGGCTACTGCAACATGAAGGTCTGGTATTCCAGCTTGCGGAACAGGCGCTGCAGCAACATCATGCCCAGCATCAGCGTGAGAAGCAGGGCCACGCCGAAGCCGTAGCCGAAGAAGGCCGGGCCGAGGTGGATGGAGAGCACGCTCAGCGCAAAATTCAGCACGGTGAGCGTGGCGGTGATGACCACCACATCGCGTCTGCGGTCGAGGTAATAGAACACGTTGAGCACGGCCAGCAGCATCACCTGAAAGCTCGCCGCCACGGCCTGCACCAGAAACAGCGGGATGTAGAGGCTGCTGATGCCGATCCACGAAAACAGCGCGGGCACGAAGGTGTAGACCGCCAACAACGTAAGCGCCTGCACCTTCAGAATTTGATAAAGCCCCTCGCGCACCACGCCCTGCATGCCGTCGTGATAGCGGGCGATGTCTTGCAGCGCGCCGCCTTCGCGCACGGCGGTGTAGAACTTGTCGTACCACTCGACGAAGTCGGTCTCGAACTTCACCAGAAAAACGCCCATGCCCGGGATGACGCACAGATAGGCGAGAAACACGGGCAGGTCGTAAATGGTGGAAGCGCGCAGCGGCCCGATGACCGGGGTGGACGTGCCGGTGGTGAACCAGAAGGTGAGCTTGTCCGCCCACACGCCCAGGTTGTAGAGCACCCCGCCCGCGATGAGCGAGAGATACATCTGCCGCGGGCGGAAGCAGGCCAGCGTGATGGGGCGAACCACGGGAAAGTTGCGGAGCACCAGCCACAGCATCAGCACCCACATGACAAACTGCCCGCCGATAAACCCGAGCAGCAAGCCGTCGAGCCCCCAGGGGCGGGCGAAGTACGACATCAGCACCGAGATGCCGTAGCCCAGCGCATACAGGCCGACGATGGCGCGGTACTGCTTCAGGCCCGAGAGGAACACGGTGGTGATCCACAGGTTCGACAGCAGCGTGAGGCCGACCACGATGAGCACCCGGTATAGATTGCCCACGCCGTTGAAGCCCAGCAGCGCTACCAGCCAGCCCAAGGCGCCGCTCACTGCCGTGGTCACGAGCACCACGCCGAAATAGGCCGGAGCGATGTCGTCCTTGCGCTTCTCGAACAGCCGGTCGGCCACCCACCGGGTGAAACCCAGTTGCAGCCCGCCGGTGAGAATGAGCGAGGCCATGATGAGATAAGTGACTGTCACCTGGAACTGGGTGATGAGTGTGTCGGGCGTGACCACGCCGAGCGACAGCACGCCCACCGCGATGAGGCCGATGATGGAAAACACCCACGGCCCGGAGCTGATGATGGACGCATAGGTGTAGGCACGCAGCAGCCCGAGGTAGGACTCGGAGCGCAGCAGTTTGCGCAGTTCGAAGCCGATGCCAGCCATTTATGTTGCCCCCACGTTCGGGCTGCGCCCTCTCTGCCCCCCGAGGGGGCTGCCGCCGTCTTGAGGCGGCTCGGCGACGGCGGCGGGTTCTCTTTCGGTGTGCAGTGCAGTTTGGGGCGCAGCCGCATCGACCGCGAGGGGCGGCTCGTCCAGCGGCGGCTCGCCGCGCAGCCAGGTGGCGACTGCGCCGACTTCATCGCTCAGCCCTGCGTCGCGGGCGGCGCTGCGTTGCAGGGCGTCGTCGTACACCGCGCGGTAGTTGTCGAACATCATGGGTTGGGTGTAGTAGCGCTCGACCCGGGCGATGCCTGCGGCGCTGGCGGCTTGCCAGCGGGCCGTGTCGCCCAGCAGTTCGGCGCAGGCTTCGCCCAGCGCCTGCGCGTCGGCGATGCCGACCACGGCGCCTGAGGCGCCCAGCGCTTCGTCTTCCGCGGCCAGACCGTAGATGAGTTGACGGCACGAGCCCACGTCGGTAGTGACCGAGGGCACGCCGCCGGCATAGCCTTCGAGCATGACCAGCGGCAGCGCCTCGCTGATGGACGACAGCACCACCAGCCCGATCTTGGGCATCAGCTCGGTGAGCTTCTGGAAGCCGAGGAACTTGAGGGTGTCGCCCAGTTGCAGACTCTCGGCGAGATCGCGGCACTCGCGGGCATATTCCGGGTGCTCGTCCTCCGGCCCGGCGATCCAGCCTTCGAGCCCAGGCAGGCGGTTGCTGGCCACGCGTACCGCGCGGATGAAGGTCTTGATGTCCTTGATCGGCACCACCCGGCCGATGAGGCACATCACCAGCGGGGGCGAAGCAGGGCGCAAGGCGCGGGTCGCGGCGAAGGGCGGCACGTTGATGCCGTTGGCTATGCAGCAGGTGGTGATGGGGTTGGCGCCGTCGGCGATCTGCCGCAGGCGGTTGGTTTCATACAGCGCAATGACGGGATCGGCGGCGTCGTAGCACATGCGGCCCAGCGACTCGAACAGACGTATCCAGAGCTGGCGGAAGTAGCCGGCCTCGCCCGCGGTGCGTTCGAGCACCGGGGTGTTGTCGCTGATCCAGTTGGCCGAGAACAGGTCGATGCGCCGCTCCTTGGTGTAGATGCCGTGCTCCGACAGCACCAGCGGCTTGTTGTAGAGCCGCGCGAGCACCGCGCCCAGATACCCGGCGTAGCCGGTGGAGACGGTGTGATAGATGCGGGCGCGTGGCAGTTCGCGGGCCAGCGTCGCCAGCGTCCAGATGGGGGTGTGCATGGTGCGCACCGTCCAGAAGTAATCGACGAAAGACGGATCGGTGCAGCGAAGTTGGTACTGGGCGGTGAGGTAGCCCCACGATTGATGCGAGTGCAGAAAGTAGTGCAGATCGAGCTTGTCCTGCATGGCTTGCAGGCTGGCGCGCAGCACTTCGGCGCGGCTTGCCGCGTCTTGGCCATCGCGAATCAGGGTGTGCAGGTTTTCCACCAGTTCGGCGGTCGCGGCGTCGCCGCGTTCTTCGCGCGCGGCGGGCAGCACCGCGTCGCTGAACAGATAGTGATGGGTGAGCCCGACCACATTGGGCGGCATCTGGTAGCGCGGCTTGCCATAGTCTTCCTCGCGCGAGCCGAGAAACACCAGATGAAAGCGCAGGTGCGGAAATCCGCTGACGATCTGGTGCACCCAGCTCGACACGCCGCCCGAGACATAGGGGTAAGTGCCTTCGAGCAGCAGCATGACGTCGATCTCAAAGGGGGCTTCGCGGCCCTCGGGTTGCGTGTCGGTGAAGTCGGGTTGCGTCATGGCAGGGAGAAGATCAGCTCAGCAGCAGGCGGTCGGCATCGCTCAGTGGGCCGGGCGCCGGGGTGGGCTCGGCAGGGCGCGGCGCACTGCCCGGGCGATGCACGGCGGGTGTGTCGGAGATGACCGGCTCGCTTCGGGACGGGGTTTCGGTCTGCCAGACCCGCACCACGGGACGCAGCCGGGGGGCCACCTGCCGAGTGCCCAGCGGTTGCAGCACGCCGGTGATGCGGCCGAATCGCCGCTCAATCCATTCCAGCTCCGCGGCGTAAGGGCGCCACAGCGTCGGGCTGGCGCCTTCCGAGGCGAGATGTTCGAGCACCTCGCGGGCCGCATCGGTCTTGCCCGCGGCCAGAGACAGGCGCAGGAACATCATCTGCAGGCCGGTGTCTTGCGGCAGCGCGTCGCGGGCGATCGTGCAGTAGTGCAAGGCCTGCTGCAAGGCGAAGTCGCGCAGATCGCCCTGGGCCAGGCCCTGATAGATGAACTCCATCTGCAACTCGGCCACGCGCTGCGCAGCACGCGCCAGTGCCGCTCCGCTGGGCGCGGTGTGGCGCACCACTTCGACTTCGCGCAGGGCGTCCTGCAGACTGTCGGTCAGCCGCTGCTCCCAGGTGTTGCTGATGCCGTAGGCCAGCAAGCGGATTTCTTCATCGGGGTCGGACAGCAGCTTGCGCAGCACCGGCAGGGTCATGCGCGGCGACATTTCGCGCAGCGCCAGCACGGCGCGAATGCGCTGGGCCTGCGGCTGGCTCTGGTCGCGGGCAATGCGCGCGGTCTGGCCTGCGGGCAGGTCGCGGCGCTGGTCGTCGTCGATATGCGAGACGGAGAACACCTGCAGCGACGGCGCTTCGCGCAGGTGCTCGGTGGCCTGGTGGCGCATGGGCAGCCATTGCGCCAGCCGCGCGGCGATCAGCAGGCCGAACACGCCGACGACCGGAAAGAAAAACGCGAGCAAGGTCAAAAGGGTGAGTGACAGCCGCTTGGGTTTGCGCAGTTCGGCGGGCAGCAGCGTCCACAGCAGCAGCCCGACCAGCACCGCTGCCGCACCATGCACCGCCCAGAACAGCAGCAGATCCGTGTCGTCGCGGCTGACCAGCAGCCAGGCCGCCACCGTCTCCAGCAGGACGATGAGCGAACCGAGCTTGTAGAACAGGGGATTCATGACGCCTTGGTTTCCGCGGCGGCACTGCTCAGCAGGCGGCGCAACTCCAGGAAGCTGGGGGCGCCCGAGACTTCGAGAAAATCCAGATCGAAGGCCTGATCGGGGCGCTGGTTGCTGCGGCTGAGAATCTGCACGAGCTGGCTCGCCATGTCGCGGCGGTAATTCGCCAGCCCGCCGGAACTCAACAAGGGCAGCAGCACGATCAGCGCGGGTTTGCCGCCCCGGCCCTTGAGCGTCCAGGTGGAGCTCTCCACCGGCTGCAGACCGGCGAACTCGGCCAGCACGTCGTCGCTCACACGGCCTTGCCCGCTCCACACCGCACAGTAGCTGCGCAGCTTGAAGTTCTGCCCCAGCTCGCTGAGCTGCGCCCACTCTTGCTGCAGGCCGATGGGCGCCTGCACCCAGGCCGAGCGCACATCTTCCACGCTGAGTTCGAGCTGGCTGAAATCGAGATAGGACGCGCACAGTACCTGCAGGCGCTGCAGATTGTTTTCCTCGAACGACATGAAGGGCATGGTGTGCACCGCCAGCAGGGCATCGACCTCGTCGTATTCGTCCAGCCGCAGCGGGGCGGCGAATACCCAGGGGTTGCTGCCGTCGGTTTCGTTCAGATGGGCTTGGGCGATGTGCACCGACTGATGCGTTTCCAGAATGCGGTTGATCAGTACCTCGCCGGGATCGAGCGGGGGCAGGGTTTGACCCAGCGAGGCGGCCAGCCGCCATTGCAGCCCCTGCGGGCCGATTTCGCGCACAAAGATGCCCGCCTCGACCAGGCGGCACGACTGGCTGAGCAGCTGCAGAAAGGCGCGCGGGTCGGGCAGGGGCGCGGGCGTCGGCAGGCCGGGTGTGGCTGCAGGGGCGGCCAGCGCCGGACGGTTGCCCTGGAAGGTGAAGGTGCGGCGCAGGTCGAGCAGGGCGTCGCGCAGGGTCATGGGACGGTCGGTGAGCTCCTGCTCCAAGGTGGACAGCGCTTCCTTGATGACGAACAGGCGGCGCTTGGTGCGCTCCAGCCGCGCCGTCAGGTCTTTGGTGACTTCGCGGTGCAGCACCTGCCGGTTGCGGAAGGCCGCGCCGAACTCGCCCAGAATCAGGGTCATCAGCATGCCGCCGAGAAAGAACTCGGCCGGAAATTCCGCGGCGGGGACGTTATGGAACAGCGTGGGGGAGAACTTCCAGAACGCCGCGTAAAACCCCACGCCGAACAGCCCATACCCGGCGCCGTAGCGCACCGCGATCAGCCAGGGGCCGAACCAGGCCCAGGGAAAACCGGCGTGAGCGCCCAGCGGATCATCCGGTCTGAGCTTGGCGCCCAGCCACAGCACCAGCACCGGCAGCAGCACGGCTTCGAACATCGCCATCAGCCGCCCCGACTGCGTATTCGGCCGCCAATAGCGCAGCCATTGCCAGCGCATGCGCGCCGACTCGCTGCGCATGCGGCGGCTGACGCGGGTGGAGAGATTGTCGAGTTTCATGCGGCGGTGAGAAAGGCGCTGGGCGCTGAGCGCGTCAGGGCTTGGCGGCGGGTTTTTCGACCGAGGCCGTCACGCGGATGCCGCGCAGTAGCGCTTCGATCTGCGACTGCCCGACCGCGGCTAGCGCCTGATAGCCCCAGCCTGAGCGGCCGCCGCTGGCGCTCCAGACCACTTGGCCTGTCGGCACGTCGGTGACTTGCAGCGTGATGCCCACCGCGGGCTCGCTGTCCACCCCGGTTTTGTAACGCCATTCGGTGACCGTGCCGGAGAGCGCATAGCGTGCACCTTGCTGCTTGGCCCAGGCCAGCGCCTGCGCTGTGGTCACCGCGGGCTCGGCCTCCAGCGGGTTGTCGGTGGATTTCTGCGGATAGACCTCCACGTCGCGCAAGCCCTTTTGCTGCAGCAGCGAGACGGTGATGGCCTGCGCCCTGCGCTCGACCAGCGGCACATCGGTGGCGTTGGCCAGCGGCAGCACGGCGAACTTGGCGTCCGCTGGCACGCTGAGCGACTGGCCGGGCAGGGCGGTGACGGCGCAGCCTGCGAGCAGCATCACGGCGGCGCCGGCCAGACCGAGCGCGGCGCGGCGGGCGGGGGAGTGTGGAGTGGGGGATGGGGACATGGAACTCTCCTGCTTCATCGGGGTGAAAAGAACGCGGTCATCGACCGAACCACAAACGATACTGCAGACTCCACTGCCGGTTCAGGCCCGAGGTGTTCTGCTGGCGCTGGTAACTCAAAGACAGTTGATCGGGCCCGAACACCGGGCCGTGCAGCCCCAGGTTCAGGTTATTGGTCAGCCCCAACCGGCGTGATTGCAGCACATCGACCTCGGCATAGGGCATCCAGCGGCGGGTGTAGGTGTCGCTGTGCGCCATATTGAAGCCGAAACCCAGGCCGTACACATCGTCGCCCGCCGGGATGAAAAACGCGGCATTGGGCGCGGCGCCGCCCGGCACCAGCGGCGCGTAGTCGGGCAGCGGCGGCCCGGCGTTGGCGCTGAATTGATTGGAATAGCCCAGCAGCTTCACACTGAGATCGGGCTCGCTGCGGCGAAACCAAAAGCCCAATTCGAATTGCGTGCTCGCGCCATGCCCCAGCGGATTGCCGCGGCGGGTGTCATACGACATCACCGCCGTGCTGACATTGGCCCACATCCGCCCGAAATCGCGCGACAGTCGCAGCGCCAACCGGTCGCGCGCGCCTGCGATCTGCAGCGGGCCGGATTCGTCGGCCACGGCGTTGTGTTCCGCCTCGAGCTGCGCTCGCACCTGCCCCGGAAGCTGCGTGCCGCCCTCGATGCGCCAGCCACTCAAGCGACCCACGGCGGTGTTGTGCGTGAGCGTGCCACCGAGTTGCGAACGCTCGCCCTGCCACTGCAGGCCGAGCTCTGCGTCGCTCCAGGTGGACGGCACGCCGACCAGCGCCGCGGTGTTGTTGCTGTGCATGGACTGGCGGCTGGCTTGCGCCTGCAGCCGCCACTGCCCGCCGAGTTGCAGCGACAACCGCATGACCGGCCCCTGGCGGATCACGTTGTCGATCTGGCGATGCTCTAGCGTCATGGTGGCGCGGTGCGCCAGCGCCAGTTGCTGCTCGGCGGTCTGACGGGCCAGGGCTTGCAGCGCCGGGTTGTCCTGCCCGCGCTCGGCGGCCGTCTCCAGCACTTTTTCGGCGGTGGCCAGGGCCTGCAGCGGCTGGCCCGCAATGCGCTCGGCCTCCGCCCGGTCTTGCGGCAGCAGATGGCGGGCGGCGCCTTGTTGCAACAGCCGATTGACAGCCTCGCGGTCGCCCGCGCGTAAGGCCATCTGCAGCTCGATGGATTGCCTCGCCGCCGGAGTGAGCACGCGCCGCGCCAGCCACCAGCGGGCGGCCGAATTGGTGTCCAGGCGCAGCAGCCAGTCGGCAATCGCGGCGTTGGCTTGCAGGGTTTGCGGGCCGGTCAGATCGCCGCTGCGCAGCTTGTCGCGCAACTGACCGAGGAGCGCTTGTTGACCCGCGCCATCGAGCCGATCGTGACTCAGGCGCAGACGGGCTAGCAGCGCGTCCAGGTCTTGATCGGTGGTTTTACCCTCGGATTTTTTCCCGCTCGCGGCGGCTTTTTGCAGCAGCGCCCACGACTGGTTATAGGCCGCCTGCGCGCGGCGGCTGTCACCGGCCTGCGCCAGCAGATCACCGTAGTTGAGCAGCCAGAGTGCATCGGTCTTTTTGCGGGGGTAGAGCTGCTGCCCGTAGCGCACGGCGGCGGCGTTGTCGCCCAAGGTCTGCGCCGCGGCGGAAAGCACGTCGAGGCCATCGGGCAGGCCTTGCAGGCTGCGTCTGTAGAGCGCCACGTCTTGCCGCAGGGCGTCGGGCTGGTTGGCATCGATCAGCATCCACAGCAGGGCGATCTGGTTATCGGTATTGCCGGGCGAAAGACGCAGGGCCTCGTGCAGATCGGCCAACGCCCGGTCGGTACGGCCCAGCGCGCGCCAGACCTGCGCGCGTGCGGCGTACATCTGCGGCTGCTGGCGCAGCGGCGCGCCCGCGGCACTGCCCAGCACGACGCGTTCCCACTCGGCGATGCCTTGGGTGCTGGGCTGACGCACCAGCGATTGCAGCCACAACAGCGCCAGCGCCTCCGACGGGGCCTTGGCCCAGGCCTGCGGCAGCAGACGCAGCGCGGCGGCGTCGCCCTGCGATTTTTGCGTGAGGATGATGAAGCGTTGCAGCTGATAGGGCTTGATGCGGTCGCGCAGTTGCGGGTTGTTCCAGATGCTGCCGTAGGCGCTTTGCGCGCTGCGCTGTTCGCCCATGTCCCAGGCGATGTCGCCCAGCAGCCCCTGGTGCGCAGCGAGCAAATCGACATCGTTGCAACGCGGGGTTTGGGCGGCGGCGCTGCCATCGGTGATGACGGCAGCCGGTGTGCTGCGGCAGGGTGTGTCATCCGAGAGGTGCTGGGTTTGCTCGAGCGTCTGCCGGGCCTGCTCGAACTGCCCGTTTTGCAGCAGGGCGATGGCGTAGTCGATACTGCCGCGCAGGCTGAGCGCCCCGCGCTTCAGCGCCTCGGCGTACGTCGCCAGCGAAGCGTCCACCTCGCCCATATTGCCCAGCAGCCAGGCCAGGGAGGTGAGCACCTCGGGCTGCTTGACCGCGGCTTGGCGCAGAATGCTCACCGCTTTTTCAGGATGGCCGCGTACCTCCAGCGCCTGGGCGTATTGCAGCCACTCATCGGCGGTCAGCGTGGTGTGCGCGGCGCGTTGTTCCCAATAGGCGTCCAGGCCGCTGCTCGAATGCAGCGCGAGCGCCAGCCGACGTAGTTCGTCGAGGGCGTGGCGTGTGAACTGGGCGCGCAGCAGGGCGATCCACTGTTGCATGGCGGCGTCGGGCTGGCCGCTCCACTCCAGCACCTGGGCGCGGCGTTCGGCCCAAGTGCGACTGCCCGGCTGCTGCGCCAGCGCGGCATCGGCGATGTGCACCGCGCCGCGCAGATCGACCCCGGCCAGCAGCACTTGCCAGGCCAGTTCGCGCTGCGCTGGGGTGAGGGCCTTGCCCAGCGCGGCGGCGGGCAGGTCGAGATCGACGGCTTTGCGCAGCCAGTCACCCGCCTCGGCGGGCAGGTTGGCGCCCAGTGCCAGCTTCACCATGAACCACGCCATCTGCGGCGCAACCGCGCCTTTACCCAGCGCCGCAGCAGTCTGGCGATAGGCCTGCGTCGGATCGCCGGAGGCCAGCAGAGCGCGGGCGGCCTGCTCGATGAGTTGCTCGCGCTCGGCCTCAGTCACCCGGGTCTTGGCGGTGGCGAACAAGACCTGCGCCGCCAGTGGCTCGGCGTGCACGCCCACCAGCAGACGCGCAGCCTGCAGTGCGGCGGCTGGCGGCAGCGGCAGAAAGCGGGTCACCATGCCGGTGAGCCGCTGCACGGCTTGCGGCTCGTCGAGGCCTTGCAGCAGCATCAGGGTGTCGCGCCATTCGTTGAAGTTGGCGGGTTGGGTGCGCTGCAGCAGTGCGGAGAGGGCCTGCCGGGCCTGCGCCTCTTCCGTGGCGTGCCCTAGGGCGCGGGCATCGAACCAGCGGGCCTTCCAGATTTGCAGCCGAAGGGCGTCGGCCTGCGGGGTGTGCACCGAACGCAGGGTGTCTAGGGCTTGTTGCGATTTGCCGATGTGCATATAGCGCTGCGCCAGCATCAGGCGCAGGTCGATATTGCCGCCGCGCAGATCGACGAGATGGCGCAGGTAGTCGATGGCCAGCCCGTCGTCGGCGCTGGTGCTCAGCAGCCGCATCAGGTTCTGCCCCGGATAGACCAGCGCGAGCGTTGCGGCGCACAACAGGCCCAGCCCCAGCAAGGCGCCACGCGGAAATAGACGACTGCGCTGCGGATCGTCTGGAGAGATGTGCAGCGGGTCGCGGGTGGCGGGGCGGGTTTTTTCCAGCATTGAGGCGGATTGTCGGTCAGCGCTCGGTCGGTCAGGCCCGCTTCAGCGTGAGATCGACGGTGGCGTCGCTGCTGCTGACCCGCACCCCTGCGGCCGCCTGCTCGACTTTCGCCCCTTTGGCCGCCTGCACGCTCCAGCCGGAGGGCAGTTGAAACAGGGCTTCGACGGGCAGATGTCCTTGCAGGCTGATTTGTACACTGCGGTCGTTTTGCACGGCCCAGCGGGTGACGTCGGCATTGGCCTCGATCAGACGCGGGACAGTCGCGGCTGGGGGTTGGCCCGCGGCTTGGCTACGCAGCATGGCCTGTCCAGCCGTCGCGTGCAGATAACGCTGCTGTTCATGCTCGTTCCAGCCGACGATGTTCTGGCAGTTGGCCAGTGCGGGCGTGGCGGCGGTGACGGGCTGCGTCCACTGGCGCATTTCTGCCCCGCTGCGCAGACGCCAGCCACCGGCCAGCAACCGGGCCACCGTGGCTTGCCGCCAGTCGTTCACGCTGCGGAAGTATTGGTGGCCGAAGATGGCGTGCGTGGGTTGCTTGAGCGCCCATTGGTAAACGAAATGCAGGCTCTTGGCGCCCGCGGCCTTGGTGACGATGTAAGGGTGGTAATACAGGTCGATGGGCTTGATGCGGCGCGGCGAGTCGGTCATCTGATAGCTCTCGACCACGCGCTCGAAGCCGAAATAAGGCCCCTGCCAGTTATGCGTAAAAACCTCCTCGTTCGACTGCGCGGCATAGACCTGAAAATACTTGCCCTTGGGAATGCCCATGGGCCAGACATCAGACAGCGTGGGCCGGGTCTTGCTGATGGGGGCGCCGCCGCCGTTGATATTGCCCAGCCCGGTTTCATAGGCCATGGCCACGGCCTCATCGGGCGGATTGCAGTCGCCTGGCCAGAGAATCATGTTGCATTTCTTGCCGGGCGGGCAGAGCTTGTCGTCGATGTATTGCGCGGCGTCGACCACATTGCTCTTGGTGCTGAAGGTGTAGTTGGGCAGCGGCAGGTAATTGCCGTAAGGGAAGTTTTTGGTTTCTTTGCCGCGGCTGTGGGTCTCGCTCGCTGCAACCCAGTTGAATGGATGCGACCAGGTGTGGCTGCCGACTTCCACCCAAGGCAAGGCGTACATGCGCTTGGCCCATTTCTGCGACTGGTCGGCCAGTTTGGGATATAGCCCGTCGTGGCTGATTTCGCCGATGATCACCGAGGCCAGGGTGGGCACCTTGTATTTTTCGAGGAATTCGCTCACCAGCACTTCGCAGGCCAGCGGCGAGCCGGGCTGGTCGCAGGCGTTGGGCCAACCGTCGCCGTCGAAGTGCACGAAAAACGCCCGTCGCCCGGTGCGGGTGGTGATGTCGGGCATGGGGTCTGCGCCCACGCGCAGCGCCGCGCGGAAAAACTCGATCGGCTCGACCGACCAGCGCGTACCGGTGTTGCCCGGCAGATTGAACAAGCCGAACCCGCCCAGCGCATATCCGCCCCAAGGCGTTATGGCGGCGCCGTCCATGCTCCGGCCATCGGCGCCGGTGGCGCTTAGCCAGACCTGCGATCCGGCACTGGCGGTCAGTTGCACCGTGTCTTGCGGGCTGATGAGCGGGATGACTTCGCCGTTGGGCGTGCCGGGTTGGCGCTGTACCTTGATCGGCGCGTTCAGCGGCTCCCCGACGTGTTCGCCAAGATCGTCGAGCACATCGAGATCGGCGTAGCCCAGCACGGCCACGGGCACACCTTCCGCCTTGGCGCGCTTGAGCAAGGCGCGGATGTCTGCGGGCACCTTGCCGTCATCGGGGTAGAGCACCACGGCGGCATAGCGGCCCGCCAGCGGTTCGGTGATGGCTGGCGCGCCGACATAGCGATATTCAGGAACCAGGCCGAGATATTCCAGCGGCATGGCGCCGTAGAGGTGCGCGCTCTGCGCCTGCAGCTCCGGGCTGTCGCCCTGTTCGCAGGAATGCAGCAGCAGCACGCGACGCGGCACCAGCTCGACTGTGCCCACACCGAGGCTTTCCAGCGTGGGGTCGGCCACCCAGGGAATGAGCCCTTGCGCGGCGATTTGCTGCGCCGTCTGCCGAGCAGCAGCGCGGTCTTGCGGGGCACAATAGTCGATGGCGATGCCCGGCAGCTTGAACCGGCTGCGCATCTCGCCAAAGCGGGCGAGCAGCCATTCGCGGTCGTCGGCCTTCACTTCGACATAGGTGGTTTCGCCCTGGTTCCAGCCGCGATAGACCGATTCGGCGGCCACCGCCAGAATGCTCGGCGCCAGGGTGGCATCGACCAGTTCGAAGCCGCGGTTGAGCATCAGGCGGATGCCCGGATAGGCGGCAACCAGGCCGCGCAGGGTTTCCGCCAGCGCCTTGGCTTGTTGCTGCTGCGCCTGCGGGCTTTTGGCCAGCAGTTGATAGGAGTCGAGGGTGTCGAGGAAAAAGGCGCGAAAGCCCGCGTCCCACAGCGGTTTGACGATGCGCTCGCGCAGGAATTGCGGCCAGCCGGCGGCGGTCTGGTCGATCACCCTCGAACCCCAGGCGGCGTTCGACGTCGGCAGCCAAGCCTTGGGCATGTCGGCGTAGTAGGGCCGATCCGCAGTGACTTCGCCCACCGAGACATAGGCCAGCGCCAGGGTGTCCGGCCCCAGCGCGGAGACCATTTTTGTATCTTGCGCCAAGGCATGCTGCGGTTCGAGCACCACCCAATCGAAGGCGCGCAGATCGTCCACCGGAATGCGGGCGCCGTAGTAAAAAGCGACTGCGGGCGGCGTGGTGTTGCCGCCCTGCAGGCAGTCGGGGCAATTTCCGCAAGTACAGACGGCGTTCTGGGCCAGGGCTTGGCCGGCAGTGGCGCCGAGCAAGCCCAAGCCCAACAAGCCTTTGCGGCCCAAAGGGTTGGCAAGCAGTCGGCTCTGCGCAAGAGATTGGAGAAATTGGCGGCGTTGCATGAGGAATTTCAGGGTGGACGACACACGTTCAAAGCGCGCCTTGAAGTGAACCGTTCTGTGATCTATACGGACTATGTCCTCAATTTTCCATGAGTTTTGGGAGCGCTTATAGGGTTTGCCTGGGGATTTGGCCTGGAACTGTGATTTTTTACGCTTACGGCATAGTTTGGAGGAGTTTTGATGGCGGCGTTCTCCATGCAGACGATGGGCTGGATCGATACCCACGCCCATCTCGATGCCGCCGAGTTGGGCGGACGGGCGCGGGAGGTAGCTGCTCATGCCCGGCAGGCGGGGGTGGTGGGCGGGGTGATTCCGGCCGTCGAGCGCAGCAATTTCGACACGGTGCGCGAGCTTGCGCAGACCTGCGGGTGGGCCTATGCCCTAGGCATTCACCCGCTCTACGTCGACCGGGCGCAAGAGGCCGACCTGGAGGCGCTGCGGCACAGCGTGGGCGAGGCGTTGGTCGATCCGCGTTTTGTCGGTTTGGGCGAGATCGGGCTGGATTTTTTCGTCCCCGGACTCGACCTCGCAAAACAGCAGCGTTTCTATCAGGCGCAGTTGCGCATCGCCCGCGACTTTGATTTGCCGGTGATTCTGCATGTGCGCAAATCGCAAGACGCCTTGCTCGCCGGACTGCGCCGCGCGGGCTTCGGGGCAGGACGGCCCGCAGGCATCGCCCATGCCTTCAACGGCAGCCTGCAGCAGGCGCAGGGCTTTATCAATCTGGGTTTTTCGCTGGGATTCGGCGGCGCCGTGACTTTCGAACGCGCGCTCAACATCCGCCGTCTGGCGGTCGAGGTGCCCGAGACCGTGCCGGTGCTCGAAACCGATGCGCCCGATATTCCGCCGGTCTGGCTTTACCGTCCGCGCGAGGCGCGCGACGACGCGCCCCCGACCCCCAACTCGCCCGAACAGTTGCCCCGCATCGCGCAAACCCTGGCCATGCTGCGCGGCTGGTCGCCGGAACAAACGGCCCGGCAGACCACGGCCAATGCCCTGCGCGCCTTGCCGCGCTTAGGCGGTGCGTTGAACCTCGAGCTCGAATCTGGGGCTTGATTTTTGAAGTCTTGACCGTATCTGCCTGCAGGTTTTTTCTTTTCTTTTTCCGCACGCACCATGAGCACTGAACAAACTACTCCTGCCCCTGCCGCCGCGCATACCCACGCCTTTCAGGCTGAAGTGCGGCAATTGCTGCACCTCGTCACCCATTCGCTCTATTCCAACCGCGACATCTTTTTGCGTGAGCTGATTTCCAACGCCTCCGACGCCTGCGACAAACTGCGCTTTCAGGCCATCGACGACGCCTCGTTGATGGAGGGCGACGCCGACCTGCGCATCCGCATTGCGGTGGACGCCGAGAAGCGCACCCTCACCATCAGCGACAACGGCATCGGCCTGAGCCTGGAAGAAGCGGTCGAGCATCTGGGCACCATCGCCAAGTCGGGCACGCGCGAGTTCATGCAAAAACTCGGCGACAAACAAAAGCCCGATGCGGCGCTGATCGGTCAGTTCGGCGTGGGCTTCTACTCCGGCTTCATGGTGGCCGAGCGCATCACCGTCGAGTCGCGCCGGGCCGGCATGACGCAGGCCGAGGGCGTGCGCTGGGAGTCCGACGGCACGGGCGAGTTCACGGTGGAAACCATCACCCGCGCCAAGCGGGGCACCGATGTCATCCTGCACCTGCGCGCCGACGCGGAGGACACGCCGCACGAGGACAAGATCGACAAATACCTGCGGGTGTGGACGCTCAAAGACCTCATCGGCAAATACTCCGACCACATCTCCCTGCCCATCGAAATGCGCAAGGAGAAGTGGGACGCCGAGCAGAGCAAATACGTCGCCACCGATGAGTGGGAGCAAATCAACAGCGCTGCGGCGCTGTGGACGCGCAGCAAGTCCGAGATCACCGAAGAACAATATCTCGAGTTCTACAAACAACTCAGCGGCGACAGTCAGCCGCCGCTGCGCTGGACGCACAACCGCGTCGAAGGCCGCAGCGAATACACCCAGTTGCTCTACATCCCGGCCAAGGCGCCGATGGACTTGTGGGACCGGCAGCAGAAAGCCGGGGTCAAGCTGTATGTGAAGCGGGTGTTCATCACCGATGACGCCGAAAGTCTGATGCCCACCTACCTGCGCTTCGTGCGCGGGGTGATCGACAGCGCAGATCTGCCGCTGAATGTGTCGCGTGAAATGCTGCAGGAAAGCCGCGATGTGCGCGCCATCCGCGAAGGCTCGGTCAAGCGCGTGTTGTCCATGCTCGAAGACCTGGCAGGCAGCGAAGACCAGGCCGAGCGCGACAAGTACGCCGCGTTCTGGACCGAGTTCGGCGCGGTGCTCAAGGAAGGCTTCGGCGAAGATTTCAGCAACCGCGAGCGCCTGGCCAAGCTGTTGCGTGCGGCCTCCACGCACAGCGAGGATGATGCGCCGAGCGTGTCACTGGCCGACTATGTCGCGCGGATGAAAGAGGGTCAGAAGGCCATCTACTACATCACCGCCGAGACGCCGAAAATCGCCCGCTCCAGCCCGCAGCTCGAAATTTTCCGCAAGAAGGGCATCGAGGTGCTGCTGCTCACCGACCGGGTGGACGAATGGATGTTGGGCTTCCTCAATGAGTTCGACGGCAAGCCGCTGCAATCGGTAGCGCGCGGGGCCGTCGATCTCAGCGACATCAAAGGCGCAGAGGCCAAGGACGACGAGGCCAAGGAGGACAAAGAGCCGTCTGCCGATCATCAGGCCCTGATCGAGCGCTTCAAGCAGGCTTTGGGCGAGCGGGTGAAAGAGGTGCGCATTTCCAAGCGGCTGGTCGATTCTCCGGCCTGTCTGGTCGCCGCCGACGATGGCATGAGCGCGCATCTGGCGCGCTTGCTCAAGCAGGCCGGGCGCGACGAAATACCCTCGACCCAACCGGTGCTGGAGATCAACCCGGCGCACGTGCTGGTCAAGCGCGTGGCGGCAGACGAGGCCCATGCCGACGATCTGGCTCAGGTGGTGTTCGATCAGGCCTTGCTGGCCGAAGGGGGCCAACTCGACGATCCGGCGGCTTATGTTCGCCGGGTCAACGCTTTGCTGGCGGGCTGAGCCGGGGTATCCCGGGCTGAACACTTCCCCCGGGCTGGCTGTGGCCCGACCGGGGGCTCTCAGCTTGGTTTCAGCTCACCCAGCTCACCACGCTGAGCATGGCCAGCAGCAGCATCCACAGCAGCACCGAGCGCCACACCAGCCCCACCACATTGCCTAAATGCGCGGGCTGGGGAATGGCGCCGGGCATCGTGGCTGCAAGGCCGCTCATGCCCAGATCGCCGTTCTCACCTTCCTGGGTCCAGCCGGGCTCTGTCGGGGCGGCGGGCGTGGCAGCGGCTGTTGCGCCGAGCCGAATGCCTACCGCGCCCGCGGCAGAGGCCAGCATCACCCCGGTATTGCGGTTGGCCCAGAGCTGCGAATAGCCGCGCCAGACATCGACGGCATCCTCGAAATTGCCGACGATGGCGTAACCGCTGGCGGTCAGGCGGGCGGGCGCCCAGTCGAGCAGGTCGAAGGCTTTTTGCGAAAAGCTCTGCAGCGCGGGGCTGGCTTCGCTGTCAGTCTGATTCCATTTGCCCGCCACATAGTCGCTAAGGCGATATAGCACGGCGCCCGCCGGGCCGATGGGCAGAATGAACCAGAAGAACACGCCCAGCACATAGCGTTGCACCGACACCAAGGCATGTTCGATGGTTTGCTGGGTGACATCGCTAGTGCTCATGTCCACGGTATCGAGCGCTTTCCACTGTTTGAGCAGGCTGCGCGCGGTGGCGGCATCGTTGTGATTGAGCGCGTCCTGGATGTCCGTGAAGTAGTGGCTGAACTGGCGAAAACCGAGGGTGAAATACAGCACCGCCACATTCCACGCCAGGGCCAGCAGCAGGCTGTAGTGCAGCGCGACGAGATAAATCGCCAGTGTGATCAAGGCGGGCAGCAACACGGCGATGAACCAGGCCGCGACGCCGTGATGCGGCCGTCCCGCATCGAAGTTGCGCGCGGCAATATCAGCCAGACTCTGGCGCAGCCGATACACGGCGCTGCCGCGCCCCAGGGGTTTGAGTTGCTCGACAAGCAGGGCGATCAGAACGGAGAGAAAAGCCATATATCTATCCTAAGGCAACCCTGAACAAGCTTTTTGCGCCTCGCATGTTTGTTGAGGCGTGCGGGAGCGGACGCGGCTTCGCCTTACGCAATCAACAAGCGGTACAAATTGCGCAGCATGGCGGCCGTCGCTCCCCAGATGACGTAGCGCTGCCCGTTTGCGACATAGGGCATGACCAGAAAGCGGCGCCGCACGGCAACGGGGTTGGGTGCAACATCGTTGCCCGGCCTCCACTCCCGAAGCTCGTGATGCCGGGGGTTCATCAGGAAGGCCAGCGGTACTTCGAAGACCTCGCTGACCTCGTCGGGTTGAGGTTGCAGGTTTTCAGCGGCGGGAATGAGCGCCACCACGGGGGTGACGGCGTAACGCGATGCGGTGCAATACAGCGGCAGCGTGCCGAGCACTTCGGCCCCCGCCGGGCGCAGGCCGATTTCCTCATGGGCCTCGCGTAGAGCGGTTGCGGCAGGATGAATGTCCTGGCGGTCGCAGCGCCCACCGGGGAAACTGATCTGGCCGGCATGTTCGTGCAGGTGGAGATTGCGGCGGGTGAGCAGCACCTGCAGGCCTTCGGCCCGTGGTACCAATGGAATGAGAACGGCGGCGCCTCGCAGCGCTTGGGAACTCAGGCGTAGTGAATCTTCAAACAGCTCCGGTGTCCACGCGGTGGGTGAGGCAAAGCGGCGCCGCAGCCAATCCGGCTCAAGCCGCTCGGGGGCGACGGCGGGCAGACCGTCATCGCGGCCGATCAGGTCAGCGCTTTCGGGGTCGATGGGCGTGAGGCGAAGAGTGGACACGTTTGATGTAGAAAACAAAAAAGCCGACGTGCAGTGCAAGTCGGCTTCGGCGGTGATCCGGCTGGGCCGGTATGACCAGGGACAAACGCTGATTAGGCCTCTGCAGTTGCGTTTGCCTGAGCCGCGGCGGCGGACTTGAGCACCAGCTTTTCCTTGATGCGTGCGGACTTGCCGGAGCGGCTGCGCAGGTAGTACAGCTTGGCGCGGCGCACATCACCCCGACGCTTGACTTCGATCGACGCGATCTGCGGCGAATACAGCTGGAACGTACGCTCCACGCCTTCGCCGGCCGAGATTTTGCGCACGATGAAGCTGGAATTCAGCCCACGATTACGCTTGGCGATCACCACGCCCTCGTAGGCCTGGTTACGTTTGCGGTTGCCTTCAACCACTTTGACGGACACGATGACGGTGTCGCCCGGGTTGAACTGCGGAAAAGTTTTGCCAGCGCTGACGCGGGCGATTTCTTCCTGCTCCAGAGTTGCGATCAGATTCATTTCATGCTCTCCAATGATCTTGCCGTGCCGGTGTGGGTCAGATGTGGTTGCCGCAGCGCTGATGATGCACTAACAAGTGCAGTCAGCCTGGCGGCTAGGCCAGCAGAGGATCAAACCTGAAGAGTATACCCCAGAGCAGCCAGAAATCGCAGATCTTTCTGGCTCAACTGGTTGGCGGCCTGCATCTGCGCGATCAGGTCGGGGCGCCGCTGCAAGGTCAGGCGCAAAGACTGTTCCCTGCGCCATTGAGCGATGCGGGCATGATCGCCGCTGAGCAGGGCTTCGGGCACGCCGTGGCCCTGATAGTGCTCGGGCCGCGTGTAATGCGGGCAGTCGAGCAGACCGTTGGAAAAGCTGTCCTGCTGGGCTGAATCGGCACTGCCCAGCACGCCTGGCAGCAATCGGCAGACGGCATCGAGCAGCGCCAGGGCCGGAATCTCACCGCCCGAGAGCACGAAGTCGCCCAGGCTGATCTCCGCGTCCACCCGACGGTCGATCAGGCGTTGATCCACACCTTCGTAGCGGGCGCAAAGCAAGGTCACGCCATCGGATTGGGCGAGGTTTTCCACGAGTCGCTGATCGATGCGCCGTCCGGTTGGCGAAAACAGCCAAACCGGGGCTTGCGGGTGCAATGTTAGACGCCGGTCGTCGGCGATGGCGTCTAGCGCTTGTTCCAGCGGCTCGGCCAGCATGACCATGCCGGGGCCGCCGCCGTAGGGACGGTCATCGATGGTTCGGTGCGCATCGGTGGTGAAATCGCGCGGGTTCCAGCATTGCAGTTGCAACTGTCCCGAGTCGAAGGCGCGGCGCGATACACCGTGGTACTTCAGCGGCTCGAAATAGGCGGGAAACAGACTGATGACATCAAAGCGCAGCATGGGGCGGGTCAGTCGTAACTGGCGTCCCACAGGGCGGTAACGGTCTTCGCGGGCAGATCGACCGAGACGATGTAAGCCTCGACGAAGGGAATCAGCCGTTCGCGCGATTTGGCGTCCGCGCTGGACTGCGGAATCTGCACGCGCAAAACGGCGTGGGCGGCGCTTTCCATCAAGCCAATGACGCGGCCGAGATCGGCCCCTTCCGGGGTGCGCACCTCGCAGCCGATCAGGTCGGCCCAATAGAACTCGCCCTCGTCAGGCGGGGGAAAGTCGGCACGTCGCACGGCGATCTGACGCCCGCGCAGCGCTTCGGCGCCGCTACGGTCTTCCGGTCCTTCGAGCAGTGCGACCAGGGCGCTGCCGTGACGCCGAACCAGACGTACCGCAATCGGCGTGGGCTCGTTTTCAAAGCCTGGACGGCTGAGCCACCAGGTCTTGGATTTGAGCAACGCGGTCGCTTGCGGGGCGTCCGGGGCGACCTTCACCCAGCCGCGCACGCCCCAGGCGTCGAGGATATGCCCCACGAGGTAAAGATCGTCTGGAATGGCCACGTTACAAGCCGATGCGCGAATGAAAAAGGCAAGTAAAAAGCGGGACGACTTTTCAGCCGACCCGCTGCAGGCAAAACCCGTCAGGCTGACCGATCAAGCAGACTTCTGCGCGGTTTTCACCAGGCGCTGCACGGTCGGGGAGACCTGTGCGCCCACGCTGGTCCAGTGGTTCAGACGCTCGGTCGCAATGTGCAGGGGCACTTCGGCGCCACGGGCAACCGGGTTGTAATAACCCAGGCGCTCGATGTAGCGACCATCACGACGGCTACGCGAATCGGTGGCGACGATGTGGTAGAAGGGGTGTGCCTTGGCGCCGGCACGGGTCAGACGGATCACAACCATTTTGCTTCCTTGTCAAAAAATGAGAGCCTACGAAGGGGTCGTGGGCCATGTGTTTGGGCATCGCTTGGGTCAAGCGCTGGCAACCTACCGCGTGGAACCAGACTTTCTGGGTAGGTGCCTTGCAGCAAATACCGGTGTTGTAGGGCAACTGTTCGTCGGACGAGTATTGCCTTCAAAAACTTGGGGCGCGACGCTCGAATAAACTCCTCATTATAAACATGCTCATCTCCCATATTGCACTTCATGCCTGAATTCACCATTCGCGCCGCCGCTGCGGCAGATGTACCCGCTGTCACAGCCATTTATGGTCATCATGTTCTGCATGGCACAGGCACCTTCGAAACCCTGGCGCCTGACGAGGCCGAGATGCTGCGCCGTCTTCAGGAAGTGCAGTCGCGCGGGCTGCCTTGGTTGGTCGCCGTGCGCGGTCAGGAGATCATCGGCTACGCCTATGCCAACTGGTTCCGGGCGCGCGAGGCTTTCCGGTTTACGGTCGAAGACTCCATCTACATTGCCCCGAACGGCTTGCGTCAAGGGGTTGGCGGCCAGTTGCTTGATGCCTTGATCGACACATGTACCCGAAGCGGGATGCGGCAGATGCTGGCTGTCATCGGAGATTCCGCAAACGCCGGTTCAATCGGTCTGCACCGGGCGCGTGGGTTCGAGGAACTGGGGCGCATGCTGGCAGTCGGCTGGAAATTTGATCGCTGGCTCGATGTCGTGTTCATGCAACGCGCGCTGGGTGCGGGCGCCGAAACCTCTCCGATTTGACGGCCCGCCATGACTGCTCAGACCGGGTTCAAAAATAAATTCACCGCCGCTTTACTGGCTCTGCTGACCGGCGTGCTTGGCGGTCACCGCTTTTACCTGCGCGGCTTGCGAGATCCGTGGGCCTGGCTGCACGGCCCCTTGTTTCTGTTGGGTTTGCTTGGGGTTTGGCGCTTTGTCGCCCATCGTCAAGATGACCCGCTGACTTGGGCCTTGCTGGCGGTTTTTGTCGCCGTGGTGATCGCTGCGGTGGTGCAGACCCTGGTGATCGGCCTCACCCCGGATGCCAAATGGGATGCGCGCTGGAACGCGGCGGCTGACCGTCGCAGTATGAACGGCTGGGGCCCGGTGCTGATCGTGATCTTTGCGCTGTTCATGAGCGTGGGTTCGCTCACCGGTGGGCTCGCCTATGTGCTGCAGCGATTTTTTGGCGGTAGTTGAGCGAGAGATGAGGGGCTCAAGTCAAAGCGGCCCGAGTTTTTCGATCGCCTGACCTTCGGCGACGCGCTGTTCGGCTAGTTCGGCGACGCGCGTGCCGTCGATGCGGCCTTCCAGCCAGATTTCGGCCAGCGGGGCCAGCACGAAGGCGCGCTGTGCCATACGCGGATGGGGCAAGGTCAGACGTTCGCTTTGGCGTTGCAGACTGCCGTAGAGCAGAAGGTCGAGATCGAGGGTGCGCGGGGCGTTGATTTCGCCGCTAGGGCGCTGGCGGCCGAGGTCGGATTCGATGCGCAGCAGGGCGTCGAGCAAGGTGTCGGGCGATAGGGCGGTGCGCGCCAGAATGACGGCGTTCCAGTAATCGGGGCCGCTGGCGTGTTGCGGTGCGGTGCGGTAGAGGCTGGAGCGGGCGGCGACGCGCGTCAGCGGCAGGGCATCGATGGCTTGCACCGCAGCACGCAGGGTGGCTGCGCCGTCGCCCAGATTGGCGCCAAGGGCGACGAACGCTTCGACGTCATCGGCGCAGGACATCGCGTTTCACTCGGAACTGTCGTTGCTGGCGCCGTCGGCAGGGTTCGCTTCAGACGGTTTTTTGCGCCGCCGCCTCCGCCGGGGTTTGCTGGCAGCGCTGGGCTGCGGCGCGGTGGCGAGCATGTCGGCACGGCCCTCGGCGTCGGCGAACTGGAAAGCCTCCCACCATTGCACCAACTCCGGCTCGGCCTGGCCGCTGCGCGCACGCAGGCTGAGAAAGTCGTAGGCGGCGCGAAATCGCGGGTGTTCGACCAGACTGTTGGCATAGCGCGGGGTGCGGCGTTCGAAGCGCGATTGCAGCGACCAGATTTCGCGCATGTCGGTGGCGATGCGCCGCTGGATCGCCAGGCGCTCGGCCTGCGCGGCCAGCACTTCGTCAGCGGCCTGATCGAGCGCCATGAGGGGGGCGATGCCTTCGGCCAGCAACGCGTTCCAGCGTTGCTCCACGTCATGCCAAAGCAGGCAGGCGAAGAGGAAACTGGGGCTGGCGGTCTTGCCTTGGGCGATGCGCTCGTCGGTGTCTTGCAGCGCATTGGTGATAAAGCGCTCGCCCTCGGGTTTTTCCAGTACGGGATCGAGCAGCGGCAGCAGGCCGTGATGCAGGCCCAGGCGGCGCAGTTGTTGCAGCGAGGCGACCGCATGGCCGGTCTGCAGCAGCTTGATGGTTTCGTCGAACAGGCGAGCGGCCGGCACATTGGCGAGCAGATCGGCGCTGGGGCCGATGGGCGCGAGCGTGGCCGGGTCGATATCGAAGCCGAGTTTGGCGGCGAAGCGGGCGATGCGCAGCATGCGCACCGGGTCTTCGCGGTAGCGGGCGGCGGGGTCGCCGATCATGCGCAGGCGCCGCTCTTTGAGGTCTTTCATGCCTCGGTGGTAGTCGACCACCACGTCGCGGATCGGGTCGTAATAGAGCGCGTTGATGGTGAAGTCGCGGCGCTCGGCATCGTCGTCGAGCGTGCCCCAGACGTTGTCGCGCAGCACGCGGCCGCTGCTGTCCACCGCCAGGGTCTTGTCGGCCAGGGCGCGGCGCGAGGTGCGCTCGTTGCCGTCCACAGACTCGGCGGCTTGCGCATCGTGCAGGGCGCGGTAGGTGGAGACCTCGATGATGTCGCGGCCATACATGACGTGCACGATGCGAAAGCGTCGGCCGATGATGAAAGCGCGCTTGAACAGCGGCTTGACCTGCTCGGGCGTGGCATTGGTGGCGACGTCGAAGTCTTTGGGCTTGAGGCCCAGCAGCAGGTCACGCACCGCGCCGCCGACGATGTAGGCCTCGAAACCCGCCTGTTGCAGGGTCTGCACGGTGTTGCGGGCGTTCTGCGAAAGGCGGCTGGCGTCGATTTGGTGCTGGGAGCGGGGCAGGTCGCGGCGTTGGCCACGGTTTTGCGGGTTGGTTTCGGCTTTGTTCGAGGTGAACAGGCGACTGATGAATTTGCGGATCATGTCAACAACTGAAGTGTGGGCCAGCCTTTTTCCTGGGCGACGGCGGCCAGCAAGGGGTCGGGATGGACGACCACGGGGTGGGTGGCGTGTTCGAGCAGGGGGCGATCATTGATGGAGTCGCTGTAGAACCAGATCTGGTCGAAGTCGTCCCAGCCCAGTCCTTGCGCGGCTAGCCATTGTTCGGTGCGAACGATCTTGCCTTCGCGGAACGAGGGAATGCCCACCCAGTTGCCGGTGTAGCGGCCCTGCGCGTCGCGTTCGAGTTCGACGCCGATGAGGTGCTCGACGCCGAAGGCGTCGGCGATGGGGCGGGTGACGAAGGTATTGGTCGCAGTCACGATGCAGCACAGATCGCCTGCGGCTTTGTGACGGTCGACCAGTTGCTGCGCGGCCGGTTGCATTTGCGGCTGCACGACGTCGCGCATGAAACCGGCATGCGCGGCGTGCAGTTCGTCGAGGTCGCGCCCGGCAATCGGCTGCAGGGCGAAACGCAGATAGGCGGCGAGATCGAGGGTGCCGGCCTTGTACTGCCGATAGAACGCCTCGTTCTGCTGGCGGTGTTGCTCGGCATCGACCCAGCCCAGCTCGGCAACGTACTGCCCGAAGGCGTGGTCGGAGTCGAAAGGAATCAGCGTGTTGTCGAGATCGAAGAGGGCGAGCTTGCGCATGGAGTGTGAAGGCTGGGTCTGTAGGGATCAGCCTGAAACGGATTCGGGCGACGCCGCGTGCAGCAATTGCGGCTGTGCGGCCAGCAGCGATTTGAGCAGAGGCACGGTGGCCGGTCGCTGCGCGGCCAAAGCATAGCGGTCAAACGCGGCCATCAGTACGCCCAGTTGCGACAGGTCGCGGCTGAGGTGGGTCAGCATGTAGTGCAGCAATTCGGGACTGAGTGAGTAGCCGCGTTCGTGCGCCAGGCGCTGAAGCACGCGGGCGCGCACGGCGTCGTCGGGCGCTTGCAGGCGCAGCGCCAGTCCCCAGCTCAGGCGGGTGCGCAGGTCGGTGCGCAGGGGCAACGCGGCTGGGGCGGCGTTGCCGCAGGCGAGAAAGGCGAGCTCGGCCGAGCGGGCGGCGTTGTATAGACCGAACAGCCAGTCCTGCTGCCAGTCGGAAAGCTGCTGCGCGTCGTCCACCGCCAGCAGGCCGCCGGCTTGTTGGGCGAGCAGATCGGTGACATCCGGCCAGGCCGATGCGGGGGTTTGCGGGGTGAGCAGCAGCGCCCAACGTCCTTGTTTTTGGAGCTCGTGGCAGGCGGCCCACAGCAGGTGGCTTTTGCCGCTGCCTGTCTCGCCCCAGAGATACAGCGCACTGTGGCGGCGCTGTTGCAGCAGATCATGCAGCGCTTGCAGCGCTAGCGCATTTTCGGGCTGAACGCCGGGATCGAAATTCTCGAAGCTGCGTTCATCCTGCCATTCCAGCGGCAGAATCTGCTGGCGCGTAGTTTGCAGCATGGGTCAGACGAACAGCGCGCTCTGCCGGTACCAGGCCAGCAGGCGGCGCACCACGACCAGCAGCACGGCGCCCGCGGGCAGGGCCAGCAAAATGCCCCAGAAGCCGAAAAGGGTGCCGAAGGCCAGCAGAATGAAAATGACCAGCAGGGGATGCAGACCAATGCTCTCGCCGACGAACTTCGGGGTGATGTACATGCTTTCGATCAACTGGCCGATGCCATACACGATGGCCACGGCAATCACGCCGTACCAGCTCAGAAATTGCAGCGCCCCGGCCAGCAGTGCTAGCAGCAGGCCCAGGCCGAAGCCTACATAAGGGACGAATACCGCCAGCCCGGTGAAGATGCCCACGGGCAGGGCCAGATTGAACCCGGCAATCACCAGGCCGAGGGAGTAATAAAACGCCAGAATCAGCATGACCAGCAACTGTCCGCGCAGATACTGGCCGAGGATGACGTCGCAGTCGTGAAAAAAACTCAGCACGGCGTCGCGGTGTTTGGGGGGGATCAGACCGCGAATTCGCACCAGCGTTGGCGTCCAGTCGAGCAGCAGATAAAAGGCCACGACCGGAATTAGCGTCAGATTGCCCAACAGAACCAGCAGGCTTATGCCGCCAGTGCTGGCTGAGCGCAGCAGCAGCCCGGCCCAGTCTTCTCCGTGCGCGGACAGGTATTTGGACAGGGTCTGCTGCACGCTGGCGGTATCGAACTTCACATGAATGTCGAAACGCGCCAGCAGCGGGGTGCCCCAGTTGATGATGGTCTGGAGCAGCAGCGGGAATTTTTCGCGGATCAAGGGCACGATTTCAGTGACCACCGGCACCAGCAAAAGAAACAGACCGATGAACAGACCAATGGCCACGATGATCGCCACCGCAGCGCCGAGTGCGCGCGGAATGCGTCGCCGCTTGAGTCGCTCGACCAGCGGGTGCAGCACGTAAGCCAGCGTCAGCCCGACGAGAAAGGGCATCAGGATGCTGCCGAGCAGCCAGATCAGCCAAAGCGCGACAAGGCCGATGACCAGCCAGATGAGGGCATTCTTGACGGGAGGGGTCAGGAGCATGGGGCGGTCGGGGCGTCGGGGAAAAGGCTTGCGCAACGGCGCCAGCGTCGGAGCGAAGCAGCAGGCGCGGGCGCGCTCTCGATAAAATCTTCGCTTTGGCATTTTATGCGGGGCGGGTGCTGCGCTCCCGTTCCTCTTCCTCTGCTGCCCATCATGCAAAAAACTCCCCTGACTTATCGCGACGCCGGTGTGGACATCGACGCTGGAGATGCGCTGGTCGATGCGATCAAGCCCCTGGCCCGGCGCACGCTGCGCGACGGCGTGCTGGCGGGTATCGGTGGCTTCGGGGCGCTGTTCGAGGTGCCCAAGCGCTATCGCGAGCCGGTGCTGGTGTCGGGCACGGATGGCGTGGGTACCAAGCTCAAACTCGCGTTCGAGTGGAACCGACACGACACGGTGGGTATCGATCTGGTGGCGATGAGCGTCAACGATGTGCTGGTTCAAGGGGCCGAGCCGCTGTTCTTTCTCGACTATTTCGCCTGCGGCAAGCTGGCAGTGCAGACCGCCACGCAAGTGATCGGCGGTGTGGCGCAGGGGTGCGAGCAGGCCGGTTGTGCGCTCATTGGCGGCGAGACCGCGGAAATGCCCGGAATGTATCCGGCGGGCGAATATGACCTGGCGGGTTTTGCCGTGGGCGCGGTGGAGAAAAGCGGCATCATCGACGGCCGCACCATCGCCGCGGGCGACCGGGTCATCGGCCTGGCGTCGAGCGGCGCGCATTCCAACGGCTATTCGCTGGTGCGCAAGATCATCGCTCGCATCGGGCCAGGTGAGCTGCCGACGACACTGGACGGACAGGATTTCCGCAGCGCGGTGATGGCGCCGACGCGCATTTACTGCAAACCCGTGCTGAAGGCGCTGGCGCAGCACACCATCAAGGGCATGGCCCATATCACCGGCGGGGGTTTGAGCGAAAACATTCCGCGCGTGCTGCCCGAAAATGTGCAATGCGTGCTCGACCCTTCCACCTGGGGCCAGACCGAGTTGTTTGCTTGGCTGCAACGCCAAGGCGGCGTGGATGACGCCGAAATGCGCCGCACCTTCAATTGCGGCGTGGGCTTCGTCCTGGTGGTGGCCGCGGCCGAGGCCGAGGCCGTACTCGCCACTCTGCGCGCTGAAGGTGAGACCGGCTGGATCATCGGGGAGATTCAGCCGCGTCCTCATGCCGATGCGCATCAGGTGCGCTATACCGGCTGAGCCCGGTTTTACTGAAACGCGACTTCATCGAAGCTGCGCAGCTTGCGGCTGTGCAGACGCCCCATGGTTTGCTGACGCAGCCGCGCGATGGCGCGCAGGCCGATTCGTAGATGCTGCTCGACTTGCTGGCGATAAAACTGGTCGGCCATACCCGGAAGCTTGAGCTCGCCATGCAGCGGCTTGTCGCTCACACACAGCAAGGTGCCGTAGGGCACGCGGAAGCGAAAACCGTTGGCGGCCACCGTGGCGCTTTCCATGTCGAGCGCAATCGCCCGGCTCTGGCTGAAGCGCCGATCGGGGCCGGGGTAGGGCAGTAGTTCCCAGTTGCGGTTGTCGGTGCTGGCCACCGTCCCGGTGCGCAGCACGCGCTTGAGTTCGTAGCCGTGCAACTGGGTGATGTCGGCCACGGCGCCTTCGAGCGCCTGCTGCACCTCGGCCAGCGGCGGAATGGGCACCCACAGCGGCAGTTCCTCGTCGAGCACGTGGTCTTCGCGCACATAGCCATGCGCCAGCACGTAGTCGCCCAGGCGCTGCGAGTTGCGCAGTCCGGCGCAGTGGCCGAGCATGATCCAGGCGTGCGGCCGCAGCACGGCGATGTGGTCGGTGATGTTTTTCGCATTGGCCGGGCCGACGCCGATATTGACCAGGGTGATGCCGCCGTGACCCGGCAGGATGAGGTGATACGCCGGCATCTGCGGCAGTCGGGTGGAGGCCTGTCCCTCGGTTCGCGCCGCGCCCTGGGCGGTGGCCCGGTGGGTAATGACGTTGCCGGGTTCGACGAAGGCGGTGTAGGGCGCGTCGTCGTCGGCCGCAGACGCGGCGGGCTGGTTCATCAGGGCATGCGCCATGCGCACGAACTCATCGACGTAGAACTGGTAGTTGGTGAACAGCACGAAGTTCTGGAAGTGTTCGGGCGCGGTGCCGGTGTAGTGCTGCAGGCGGTGCAGCGAGTAGTCGATGCGCGGCGCGGTAAACAAGGCCAGCGGCATGGGCTGATCGTCTGGCGTGTCATGGGTGCCGTTGGCAATGCCGTCGTCCATCGCGGCCAGATCGGGCAGATCGAAAATATCGCGCAGTTGCTGGCGCTGCTCGACGCTGAGATGGCCTTCGACATGCGCCTGACCCGCAAAGCTGAAATGCAGCGGAACTGGCTGTTCACCCACCCCGATTTCCAGCGCAACGCCGTGGTTGGTCAGCAGCAACTGGAACTGGGCGAGCAGATAGTCAGCGAACAGATCCGGCCGGGTGAGGGTGGTTTCGTAAACGCCGGGAGCGGCAACAAACCCGTAGGCCAGACGCGAGTCGGGATGCGCCACGCTGTCGATGCGCACCCGCACCACCGGATAGCAAGCCCGCACGCGGCCGGGCGGCAGGGTTCCCGCGATGAACTCGGCCAGCTTGTCGCGCAGATGGGTGACGGCGGCGGTATAGAGGGCCTGCACCTGATCGAGCGCGGCTTGCGCATCGGTGAAGACGGCGCTGGCGGTCGGGGCGGGGCAATGCAGGGCGTGAGGGCGGTGCGACATGTTGCGGGCTGATGGCGAGAGATGGCGAGAGGTGGCGGAACGATGGCCAGTATTGTCTACCCGGAGTTTTTCACATCACCACACAACGCTGCACGGCAAGCACCCAAGAATGCAATATGCTTGCTCGGTTGCCCCTATCTTCCCTGTTTCGGTTTTATTTCCATGCGCATCCTGAGCTGGTTTTTGCGGTTGGTGGTCTTCCTGCTTTTGTTCGGTCTGGCGCTGAACAATCTGGAGACCGTGACCCTGCACCTGCTGTTCGGCACCGAATGGCGCACGCCCATGATCGTGCTGCTGCTCGTGGTGTTCGCCCTCGGCGCGGTGCTGGGCGCGCTGGCGCTGCTGCCTTCGTGGATGCGGCATCGCAAACAGGTCCGGCTGGCGCGCAACAGTGAGCCGCCGCCCAAACCGTCTGCTGCCACCGCCGCCGCCCCGGCCGATTTCCCGCAGCATCCGATCGACAGGCCGATCGATGGAGTTTGATCTTTGGTGGCTGCTGATCCTGCCCCTGATGTTCGCGCTGGGGTGGCTGGCGGCGCGCGTGGATCTGCGGCAGGTGGGCAAGGAGCGCGCCCTGCGGCGTGATGCCCCGCAGGCCTACTACCGCGGTCTCAACCACTTGCTCAACGAGCAGCAGGACAAGGCCATCGACGCCTTCATCGAAGCCATGACCGCCGATCCCGATACCGTCGATCTGCACTTCGCGCTGGGCAATCTGTTTCGCCGCCGTGGGGAATATGAGCGCGCGGTGCGGGTACACCAGAACCTGCTCGCCCGCGCCGATCTGCCGCGCGAAGCGCGTGAACGCGCGCAACTTGCCCTGGCGCAGGATTTTTTCAAGGCCGGGCTGCTCGACCGCGCCGAATCCGCCTACGAAGATCTGCGCCGCAGCGTCTATGCCTCGCAGGCGCTGACGGCGCTGCTGCAGATCAGCGAGCGCACCCAAGACTGGAACAAGGCCATTGCGCGTGCCGGCGAACTGGAACTGCGCGCCACCGGCGCCTATCAGCGGCAGATTGCGCAATATTGGTGCGAGCTGGCCGTGCAACATCACGCGGCAGGGCGGGCGCAGGAAGCCCAGCAGTCGCTCGACGCCGCGCTGCAGGCCGCGCCTCAGGGCGTGCGGCCGCGCTTGCTGCGTGCTCAGTGGGCGCAGCAGCACGGTGAACTGGAATCGGCTTTGCGCATACTGGAATCCATCGATCTGGTGCAGCCTGAATTCATTGCGCTGGCGGCGGTGCAGATCGCCCAACTGCGTCAGCAGCTCGGGCAGGTGGCCGAAGGGCTGATGTGGCTGCGTCAGCGTTTGCAGCAGACCCCGGCCATCGACCTGCTCGACGCCGTGCTGCTGCTCGACCCCGATCCCGCCTCGCAGGCCCGGTGCGCGCAGGACTATCTGCAGTCGCATCGCAGCCTGCTGGCACTCAAGCGCGTGCTCGAACACCCCATGCCCGGCGCCACCGTGCCCGAAGCGGCAGCCGCCATGCAGGGCGCGGTGGACAATGCCTTGCGCAGTCGCCAGCGCTACCGCTGCGCGGCCTGCGGTTTCGAGGCGCGGCAATATTTCTGGCACTGTCCAGGCTGTCAGGGGTGGGAGACTTACCCGCCGCGCCGCCTGGAAGAACTCTCCCTTCTTGGATCATGAACGCAGAACAACTCGCCCAATCCCGTGTGCTCATCGTCGGTGACGTCATGCTCGACCGTTACTGGTTCGGTTCGACCGATCGCATTTCTCCCGAGGCGCCGGTGCCCGTGGTGCGTGTGCAGCGCGACGAAGACCGGGTGGGCGGCGCGGCCAACGTGGCGCTCAACGCCGCCGTGCTGGGCGCGCAGGCCACGCTGCTGTCGGTGGTGGGGGCGGACGAGCCGGGCCGCAAGCTGGTCACGCTGCTGGTCGATACCCCCATCCGCAACGCCATGCGGCAAGACCCCACGCTCAAGACCACGGTCAAGCTCAGGGTGGTGTCGCGCCAGCAGCAGCTTATCCGTCTGGATTTCGAGCACAAGCCCGATCACGAAGTGCTCGCCGCGATGATGGAGCGCTACGAGCAGGAGCTGGCCTTCCACGACGTGGTGCTGCTGTCGGACTATGGCAAAGGCGGCCTCGAACACCTCGACCAGATGATGAATCTGGCGCGCACCCAGGGCAAGACCATTCTGGTCGATCCCAAGGGCCGCGACTACAGCCGCTACGCCGGCGCCACCCTGCTGACGCCCAACCGCGCCGAGCTGGCGCAAGTGGTGGGCGACTGGAGCAGCGAGCAAGACCTCACCGCGCGTGCGCAGGGCCTGCGCAAAAAACTCAGCCTCAAGGCGCTGCTGCTGACGCGCTCGGAAGAAGGCATGAGTCTGTATACCGAGACCGGTGAACTGCATATTCCCACCGAGGCCAAAGAGGTGTACGACGTTTCAGGCGCGGGCGACACGGTAATTGCCACGGTGGCCGTGATGCTCGGCGCAGGGCTTTCCATGGAAGACGCGGTGCGCACAGCCAACCGGGCGGCGGGCATTGTGGTCGGCAAGTTGGGTACCGCCAGCGTGACGCCGAAGGAACTTTGGGGAACGACATGAGAGTCATCGTCACCGGTGCGGCCGGTTTCATCGGCAGCAATCTCGTCAAAGGGCTCAATGCCCGCGGCATTAACGAAGTGATCGCGGTGGACAACCTCACCCGCGGCGATAAGTTTCACAATCTGGTGGACTTGCAGATCTGCGACTACATCGACAAGACGGTGTTCTTCGAGCAGTTCGCCAGCGGCCACTACGGCAAGGTCGAGGCCGTGTTTCACCAGGGCGCCTGTTCCGACACCATGGAACACGATGGCCGCTACATGCTCGACAACAACTACCGCAGCAGCCGCATGCTGCTCGACGCTGGTCAGAAGCAGGGCGTGCGCCTGCTCTATGCGTCCAGCGCCGCCACCTACGGCGCCAGCAAGGTGTTTCGCGAGTCGCCCGAGTTCGAGCGCCCGCTCAACGTCTATGGCTACTCCAAGATGTTGTTCGATCAGATCGTGCGGCGCGTGCTGCCGCATGCCACAACGCAGATTGCGGGCTTTCGCTATTTCAACGTGTACGGCCCGCGCGAGCAACACAAGGGACGCATGGCGTCGGTGGCGTTTCATCACTTCAACCAATACCGCGAACACGGCCAGGTCAAGCTTTTTGGCGAATATCAGGGCTACGGGCCCGGTTTGCAGGAACGCGATTTCGTCTGGATTGACGATGTGGTGGCCGTCAATCTCTGGTTTTTCGATCATCCGGGCAAAAGCGGTATTTTCAACCTCGGCTCGGGTCGTGCGCAGCCGTTCAACGATGTGGCGCAAACCGTGGTCAACACCCTGCGGCAGGAGGCGGGGCAACCGGCGTTGAGTCTGGCGGAATTGGTGGATTGCGGCGAGATTGCCTACATTCCTTTTCCCGATGCCCTGGTCGGCAAATACCAATGCCACACCCAGGCCGACCTCAGCCATTTGCGCGCGGCGGGCTGCACCCATCACTTCGCCACGGTGGAAGAAGGCACCGCGCAATACATGCGCGCGCTGCTTGCCGCGGCCTGATCAGCGCGCCGACGCTTGCCGTGCGGCGTCGCGCAGCATCACCAGTAAAAGCCCCATGCCCGCGAGCATCACCACCGCTGTGATGACCAGCGCCCCGCGGTAGCTCCCCGTTTGCGCGGCAATCGAACCGGCCATTGCCGGGGCGACAATTTGCGCCACGCCGTAGCTCAAAGTCAGCCGGGCCATGGCCTTGGCGGGGTTGTCGGGAAAGCTGCGGCCGATCAGCGTGAGCGTGAGACTGACGATGCCCACGAACGTGCCGCCGTACAGCACGGCGCTGAGCAGATTCAGCGGCAGATTGAGCGTCATCGCGGGCAGGATGATGGAGACGGTCTGCAGCCCGAACGCCAGCAGCAAGGCCTGGAGGTCGCCCATGCTGCGCGCCAGCCGATCCCATACAAAGCTCGACGGCGCCGCGGCAAGCCCCACAATCACCCAGACCCAGCCGCCCTTGTCCGCCAGCGCCGGCAGTTTGTCGAGAATGGCGACGATAAAGGTCGCGCTGATCACATAGCCGAAACCGGCGCAGAAATAGACGCCGATGAACAAAACCATCCAGCGCCTCGGGGGCGGAACGACAGCGGTTTTTGCACCAGCGCCCCCCAAGGGCCCGGACGCTGCGGGCGAGGGCAACCATAGCCAGGCGGGCACGAAAAACACCAGACCGAGCAAGCCCAGCCCCACCCATTGCTGCGCCCAGCCGAGCCGATCCATCATGGCGCCAACGGCCAGGCCCGAAACCACGACGCCCAGCCCCAGCCCGGTGAAATGCAGACCCAGCTCGGGCCGGTGACCGTGGCGGATCAGCCAGTTCAACGCCAGGCCCGAGGCCAGCAGCAGCCCCGCCGTACTCGACAGCCCGGAGAGAAAGCGCAGCACGGCCCAGACAGCGGTGTTGTCGGTGAAGCCCAGTGCGGCGGTCGTCACCACGGCCAGCACCAGCCCGATGCGATACATCACGAACTTCTGCCGCAAATTGCCCACCGCCGCGGCAATGAGTGCGCCGGTGATGTAGCCGGCGTAATTGAAGGTCGCCAGCCAGCCCGCTGCCAGGGTGGTGAGACCGGCCTCGCGGTGCATCACCGGCAGCATGGGGGTGTAGGCAAAGCGCGCGAGCCCCACCGTGAGGATGAGGGCGCAGATGCCTGCAAAGAGCACGCGCAGGCGCGCGCCGTTGCTGGCGGTCGGGAGGGGGGATTGGCGGGTTGGCATGAAGGGGCGCAGAGCTTGCGGCGCTCGTAGCGCTCGCAGCAGATGCTATTCCCAGCCCCCTGCAAGCGGCTTACATCAGCACATGTTCGCCGGCATTGTTCTGGCCGAGGATGATGTAGTTGACCTTGCGGATGTCCGCGAGTTGCGTGCCCCCGGCATAGGAAATGGAGCTTTGCAGGTCTTCCTCCATTTCGCGCAGGGTGTCGGCCAGGCGGCCCTTGAGCGGCTCCAGAATGCGTTTGCCCTCGACGTTGCGGTAGGCGCCCTTGTTGTATTCGGAGGCGCTGCCGTAATACTCCTTGAACAACTGGCCATCGACTTCCACAATCTTGCCCGGCGACTCTTCATGGCCGGCCAGCATAGAGCCGATCATCACCATGCTGGCGCCGAAGCGCACGCTCTTGGCGATGTCGCCATGTTCGCGGATGCCGCCGTCGGCGATGATGGGTTTGGTCGCCACTCGCGCGCACCACTTCAGCGCCGAGAGCTGCCATCCGCCGGTGCCGAAGCCGGTTTTCATGCGGGTGATGCACACCTTGCCCGGGCCGATGCCCACCTTGGTCGCATCGGCGCCCCAGGCTTCGAGATCGATCACCGCCTCGGGGGTGCCGATATTGCCGGCGATGACGAAGGCTTGCGGCAGCTTATGTTTGATGTGCGCGATCATGCGCCGCACGCTGTCGGCATGACCGTGGGCGATGTCGATGGTGATGTAGTCGGCGCCCGTTCCCTCGGCCGCGAGTTGGTCGATGAGCGCCTTGTCGTCTTCCTTGACGCCCAGCGAGATCGAGATGAACAAATCAGCATCGCGCATCTGGCGGGCGAAGGCCGCCACGTCCACATCGAAGCGGTGCATCACATAAAAGTAGCCATTGGCCGCCAGCCAGCGACAGACGTTGGCATCGACCACGGTTTTCATATTGGCCGGCACCACCGGCAGGCGAAAGCGCCGCCCGCCAAACTCGGTTGACGGGTCGCACTGGCTGCGGCTCTCCACCCGGCATTTGCGCGGCAACAGCAGAATGTTGTCGTAGTCGAAGATGTCCATCACAGTCTCCAGAAGCGGCGCACGTTGGCAGCGCGCACAAAAAACCGGGCGGCAAGAAATTTGCAGCCCGGTGACTCATTCTAGGCCGATGCACACCGCTTCGGCACCCTAGAATTCCGCAATGTCTGCCCTTATCCAACAACTCAATCCCGAGCAGCACGCCGCTGTCACCCTGCCTGCTGAAAATGCCCTGATCCTCGCCGGCGCCGGGAGCGGCAAAACGCGGGTGCTCACCACACGCATTGCCTGGCTGATTTCCACCGGGCAAGTCACGCCCGCAGGCATTCTGGCCGTGACCTTCACCAATAAGGCGGCGAAGCAAATGATGGCGCGGTTGTCGGCGCAACTGCCCATCCCGGTGCGGGGTATGTGGATCGGCACTTTTCACGGTCTGTGCAACCGCTTTTTGCGGGCGCACTGGCGCGAGGCCGGGTTGCCGCAGACTTTTCAGATTCTCGACATCCAGGATCAGCTCGCTAGCATCAAGCGGCTGCTGAAGGCGCTGAATGTGGACGATGAACGCCACCCGCCCAAGCAGGTGCAATGGTTCATCAACGGCGCCAAAGATCAGGGTCTGCGTCCGGGCGATGTGCAAGCGCGCGATCAGCAAAGCCGACAACTGGCCGAGATCTACCTGGCTTACGAGGCCCAATGCACGCGCGACGGCGTGGCCGATTTTGCCGAGCTGTTGCTGCGTTCCTACGAGATTCTGCGCGACAACGCCGCCATCCGTTCGCATTACCGCCAGCGCTTCCGGCACATCCTGGTGGATGAGTTTCAGGACACCAACCGCCTGCAATACCAGTGGCTCAAACTGCTCGCCGGACCGGAGGACGCGCAGGGCGCTTGCGTGTTTGCCGTGGGCGACGACGATCAGAGCATCTATGCCTTTCGCGGGGCGCATGCCGGCAATATGGACGACTACCAGCGCGAGTTTCGTGTCCGTCACCTCATCAAACTGGAGCGCAATTACCGCTCGCACGGCCACATTCTCGACAGCGCCAACACCCTGATCGCCAACAACGCCCGCCGCCTGGGCAAGAACCTGCGCACCGAAGCAGGGGCGGGCGAGCCGGTACGTGTGTTCGAGGCGCCGAGCGACTATGCCGAAGCCCAGTGGCTGATCGAGGAAATCCGGCAATTGCTGCGAGAGGGACTGGCGCATAGCGAGATCGCCGTGCTGTATCGCGCCAACGCGCTGTCGCGGGTCATCGAAGGGGCGCTGTTCAATGCCGGGTTGCCTTACCGCGTGTATGGCGGTCTGCGGTTTTTCGAGCGAGCGGAGGTCAAGCATGCGCTGGCCTACCTGCGCCTGCTCGACAACCCGCAGGACGACACCGCCTTCCTGCGCGTGGTCAACTTCCCGGCGCGCGGCATTGGCGCGCGCACTCTGGAGCAGTTGCAAGACGCCGCCCGTCTGCGCGCCACGCCGCTGAGCGAAGCCGTGGACGCCCTCGGGGGGCGTGGTGCAGCCAGCCTGCAGGCCTTTCTCGATCTAGTGGCGCAGATGCGCTTTCAGACCGCCGCGATGAGCCTGCCCGAACTGGTGCGCCATGTGCTCGAAGCCAGCGGCCTCAACGCCCACTACCGCGAGGAACGCGAGGGTCAGGAGCGGCTGGAAAACTTGGAGGAACTGGTCAACGCCGCTGCCGCCTTCGTCACCCAGGAAGGCTTTGGCCTGCAAGCGACGGCGCAGCAGCGTCAGGCGCTTGGAGCCGCGCCCGACAGCTTCGCCGCTACAGACGGCATCGACCCCGCCACTGGCGAAACCCTCTCGCCGCTGACCGCCTTTCTCACCCACGCGGCGCTCGAAGCCGGCGACAACCAGGCGCAGAACGGACAGGACGCCATTCAGATGATGACCGTCCACGCCGCCAAGGGACTGGAGTTCGACGCCGTGTTCATTACCGGGCTGGAAGAAGGCTTGTTCCCGCACGAAAACGCGCTGAGCGAAACCGATGGCGTGGAAGAAGAGCGTCGGCTGATGTATGTGGCCATCACCCGCGCGCGCAAGCGTCTCTACCTCAGTCTGGCCCAGACCCGCATGCTCCACGGCCAGACGCGCTACAACCTGCGCAGCCGGTTCTTTGACGAACTTCCGACCGAATCGCTCAAGTGGCTCAGCGCCAAACAGCCGGGGTTCGGCGGCGGTTTCGGTACCGATCAGCACAGCAGTTGGAGTTACACCCCGAAAGTGTCGGTGCCGTCGTTCACGCCCGCGACTTCCAACGCCGGATCACCCTCAAGCACTGGGTTTTCTCCGGCAGGCGTGAGGGGAGCAAGTTCGTCAGGAGCACGCCCGCACGGCCTGCGCATCGGTCAGGCCGTGTTTCACAACAAATTCGGTGAGGGCGTCGTGCTCAGCTTGGAAGGCAACGGCGAAGACGCCAGAGCCCAAGTCAAGTTCAACCGTCACGGCGCCAAGTGGCTCGCGCTGAACATCGCCAAACTCACGCCAGTGAATTAGGGACAGTCTGCACAACTGCTTGCATGAGGCGGCTGAACCAGCCGCCTCATGCAAGGTTTTAGACCGCTAAGCGCTGACATGCCCTGTTTTCGGCTTGAAAAATAAAAAAGGCCTCACAGCAAAAGCTGTAAGGCCTTGATTTTTCTCTGTATTCTGTGGCTCCTCGACCTGGGCTCGAACCAGGGACCTACGGATTAACAGTCCGGCGCTCTACCGACTGAGCTATCGAGGAACAGCAAAGCACAAAACTATACCGCGCAATCAATCTGACGTCAATAGATTTCGCAGCGATGCGCGAAGACGCTCAGTCGAACACTGGCGTTTCCACCCCGAGAACCTTGTGCAGTTTCGGGCTGGTGGTGGTGTATTGCAGGTGGATTTTTTTCTCCGGGAAGATGAAGGGCGCTGCGCCGAATGCGGCGAGGGCGGCTTCGTGGAAACCGGAGAGGATGAGTTTCTTTTTGCCGGGATAGGTATTGATATCCCCCACTGCGAAAATGCCGGGGATGCTGGTCTGGAATTTTTCGGTGTCGACGACGAGTTGCTTGCGCTCGATTTCCAGCCCCCATTCCGCGATGGGGCCCAGTTTGGGAGACAGGCCGAAAAAGACCAGCAACATATCGAGCGGCAGGCGGCGAGTGATGCCGTCGTTGCCTGTGACCTTGATCATGTGCAGCTGACCCTGGGCGTTTTCTTCATAGCCGCTGACTTGGCCGACGAGGAATTGCATCTCGTGCTGTTCGCAAAGGGCGTGCATTTGCGCGACGGATGCGGGGGCGGCGCGAAAGCCGTCGCGGCGATGAATGAGCGTGACGCTTTCCGGCTTGTTTTCGCTGGACTGAACGAAGTGCAGCGCCCAGTCGAGTGCCGAGTCGCCGCCGCCCACGATGACCAGGTTTTTGTTGGCGAACTGCGCCGGGTTGCGAACCCGGTAGAACAACTGGCTGCCTTCGAATTTATCGAGTCCGTCCACTTTGAGGGTGCGGGGCTGAAAAGAGCCCACCCCGGCGGCGATGAACACGGTTTTGGTAAGCAGCCGGGTGGATTTGGTGGTTTCCACGAGGAAGCGGCCATCGGCCTGGCGTTCCAGCACATTGACTTCCTGCCCGAGGTGGAAGGTGGCGCCGAAGGGTTCGATCTGCTTGAGCAGGTTGTCGGTCAGCTCCTGCCCGGTGCACACCGGCACGGCGGGAATGTCGTAAATCGGTTTGTCGGGGTAGAGCTCGACACATTGCCCGCCCGGGTGAGCCAGGGTGTCGATGACGTGGGCCTTGATCTCCAGCAGGCCGAGCTCGAACACCTGGAACAGGCCGACCGGGCCCGCGCCGATGATGACGGCGTCCGTTTCAATGATGTCGGCCGCGACTGAAACGGGAGAGGCGTTGGATAGGTCCATGCGAGAGGGTCTTGAGAAATAAATCAAGGCGGCAACACGGCCGCCGATGGAGTTAGAACGTGCGCGGTGAGCAGATCAGCGCTGCAGGAATTGCAGTTTGTCGGGCTTGTCTTTCCACTCGTCCGCGTCATCGGGTGCGGCTTTGCGTTTGGTGATGCTGGGCCACTGGCGAGACAACTCGGCGTTGAGCTTGATGAAGGCTTGCTGATCGCCCGGCACGTCTTCTTCGGCGTAGATGGCGTTGGCCGGACACTCGGGCACGCACACGGCGCAGTCAATGCATTCGTCGGGGTCGATAGCGAGGAAGTTGGGGCCTTCACGGAAGCAGTCCACCGGGCAGACGTCAACGCAGTCGGTGTATTTGCAGCGGATGCAGTTTTCAGTAACGACGAAAGTCATTTGCGGAACCGGATGTATCAAAGGGTCAAAATTTTAACTGGCGCGGCCAGGTCGGCTCTGCATCAGATCAAAACCCGGCTATCGCAGGGGTGAGGCCACGAAAAAACCACCGCGCCCGGCAGGCAGGCAACGGTGGTCGAGTGGTGGCAACGCGCTCAGGTTTTGCGCGAAGTCGCTGCGACCAGCGGCACGGCCGACGCACTGCGCGTGCGTTGGCCCATGCGCTGCCAAAACTCGAAGCCGATCATGCCAGCGACCATGCTGCTGAAAAACACCCACTCCTGCCAGGTCGAGGCGGCCAACGATGCGAGCGAGGGCCCCGGGCACAGGCCGGTCATGCCCCAGCCGATGCCGAAAATGGCACTGCCCAGAATGAGCTTTCCGGTGATGCCCCGGGTCGATGGAAAGGCGATTTTTTCGCCGACCAGAGATCGGACGCGTCGTTGCGCCAGTTGCATGGGCACCAGTGCGACGACCACCGCAGTAACCATGACGAGAATCAGGCTCGGGTCCCAAGGCCCGGCGATGTCGAGAAAGGCAATGACCTTGGCGGGATCGGTCATGCCCGAAACGAGCAGGCCGATACCGAACACGATGCCGCTGAGAAAGGCGAGGGTTTTCATGGCTCAGACCCCTCCCAGGATGTGGCGCATGACGAACGTGGTCGCCATGCCCATGCCGATGAAGGTGCCCACTGCCGCCATCGAGCGCGGCGAAAACCGGGATAGCCCGCAGACGCCATGGCCGCTGGCGCAGCCCGAGCCCAGCCGGGTGCCGAAGCCCACAATCAATCCGCCGATCGCAATCACCGGCCACGACTCGCCGTAATGTGCGCCGGGCACCGGGCGGAACATCACCCAGATGAACGAAGCGGCGATCAGTCCGCCGAGAAACCACAGCCGCCATGGCGTGGGGCGTTTGGCCTGCAGGGCTTCGTTGATGGCGCCGCCGAAAATGCCGCTGATCCCGGCGATCTTGCCGCCGCCCAGCGCCATGGCGCCCGCTGCGGCGCCAATCAGCGCCCCGCCGAGAATGGCCGTGCCGGGCGTGAAATGCGCCCAATCGATGCTGAACATTTGTCTCTCCTTCGTGACATGGGCATGTTTGTCTCTGGTTTTATTGACGCCAGCCAGTATTCTGGTCAGGCCGTTTGCCGTACCGCGCCGACATGCGAGCGTCGCGGTACCAACTCATTTGCCAGGCGGTTCGTTGCCGCCGTGGCAGTAAATCTGATAGAGGGTCATCAGCACCGCGCTGGCTGCCGGGCTGGCCAGGCTGTAATACACCCGCTTGCCCTCCCGACGGGTTTTCACCAAGCCTTGCGCACGCAGCACGGTGAGCTGCTGCGAGAGCGTGGGCTGGCTGACGTCGCAGGCCACCTCCAGGTCGCTGACGCAGATCTCCCCGCGGTTGATCTGACACAAAATAAGCAAACGGTCAGGATTGCCCAGGGTTTTCAACAAGGCGCCCGCCTGTTCCGAGTTGCGCCGCATGAGCTCGACGCTGGGAATCTCAAAATCTTGCGTGCTTGATATTGACATGGCTCACTCAATCAGGTAACTCCTAATAGAAAAACAATATATTCTTTTCTATAGTGTTTCTGCAACGCATTCCGCCTAGGAGATACCCGTATGAGTACGCAGACCCCCACCGTTCAGAGCTGGTTTCACGCGCCCACCTTTACGGCGACCCATTGCATCATCGACCCCGAAACTCGCCATTGCGCAATTCTCGACAGCGTGCTCGACTTCGATTACGCCTCGGGTCGCACCAAAACCGACTTCGCCGACAAGATCGCCGCCTACGTGCGCGAGCAGGGGCTCACGGTGGACTGGCTGCTGGAAAGTCATGCCCATGCCGACCATCTCTCCGCCGCGCCGTATCTCAAAAAGCTGTTCGGCGGCCAGATTGCGATTGGCGAACACATTCAGGACGTGCAAAAGGTGTTCAGCCAGGTGTTCAACGACAGCACCATGCCCACCGACGGTTCGCCCTTCGATCATCTGTTCAAGGACGGTGAGACCTTTGCCATTGGCAAGCTGCAAGCCCGGGTGATGCACACCCCCGGCCACACGCCCGCCTGCGTCACTTATCTCGTGGGCGACAGCGCCTTTGTCGGCGATACTCTGTTCATGCCTGACTACGGCACGGCGCGCTGCGACTTTCCGGGCGGCGACGCGCATGTGCTTTACCAATCGGTGCACAAGCTCTACAGCCTGCCGCCGCAGACCAAGCTCTACCTTTGCCACGACTACATGCCCGGCGGACGCGACCCCATCTGGCAGACCACGGTGCAGGCCGAGCGTGAGGGCAATGTCCAGCTCAATGCGCAGACCACCGAGGAGGAGTTCGTCGCTTTCCGCAAAAAGCGCGACGCCACGCTGAACATGCCCGCGCTCATCCTGCCCTCGGTGCAGGTCAATGTGCGCGCCGGTGAAATGCCCAAACCCGAAGCCAACGGGGTCAGCTATCTCAAGCTGCCGGTGAACGCGCTGTAAACCATGTCGGAGCGGGTCCGGGCTGGTTAGACTGCTGGGCTTTTGCCTGTCTTCTGATCCGCCATGACCGCTGCCGATACCGCTTCCCAGAATCCGTATGCCAACCCGCAGGCCGCCGCTCGGCGGGTGCTGCAGGCGCTCAGCGCCGATCTGCAGCTTCCGGCGCAGCAGATTCAGTCGGCCATCGAATTGATGGATAGCGGGGCCACGGTGCCCTTCATTGCCCGCTACCGCAAAGAGGTGACGGGCGGCATGAGCGACGACCACCTGCGCACGCTGGAAGAGCGCCTGCTCTATCTGCGTGAGCTCGAAGACCGCCGTGCCGTGGTGCTGCAGTCCATCGCCGAGCAGGGCAAGCTCACGCCCGAACTGCAGGCCGCCATCAGCGCGACTGGGCAAAAGCAGGAACTCGAAGACCTTTACCTACCCTACAAGCCGCGCCGCGTCACTCGGGCGCAAAAGGCCCGCGAGGCCGGGCTGGAGCCGTTGGCCGATCTGCTCTGGCTGCAGCCGCAGACTGATCCGCTGCAGGCGGCGGCTGGGTTCGTCCGCCCGCAGGACAGCACCGAGGCGGCAGATACCACCACCCCGCAGTCTTGCCTCGACGGCGCCCGCGACATTCTGAGTGAACGCTGGGCCGAAGCCCCGGCGGTGGTCGCCCCGATGCGCGAATGGCTGTGGCAGACCGGCCACCTGATCAGCCAGCTGCGCGCCGGAAAGGAGCAGGAAGGCGCCAAATTCCGCGACTATTTCGACTACGCCGAGCCGCTGGACAAAGTGCCTTCGCACCGCGCCCTGGCCGTGTTGCGCGGGCGGGCGCAAGAGGTGCTCGATGTCCGCATCGACCTGCCGCCAATGCCCGAAGGCACGGTCGCACCGACGCTGGCTGGCCTGGCCGAGGGGCGTCTTGCCGTGCTGCTGAGCTGGAGCCATCAGGGCCGCGCCGCAGACGACTGGTTGCGCCGCGCGATGCAGTGGACCTGGAAGGTCAAACTCTCCCTCACGCTGGAGCGCGAGCTGCTGTCGCGCCTGCGCGAACAATCCGAGGCGGTGGCCATCGACGTGTTCGGCGCCAATTTGCGCGACCTGCTGCTGGCCGCGCCTGCCGGGCCGAAGGTGGTCATGGGACTCGACCCCGGCATTCGTACCGGGGTGAAAGTCGCCGTGGTCGACGCTACCGGCAAACTGCTCGATACCGCCACGGTTTACCCCTTCGAACCGCGGCGCGACGTGCAAGGCGCACTCGCCACCCTGGCGGCGCTGGTGCAACGCCACGGCGTGCAACTCATCGCCATCGGCAACGGCACCGCCAGCCGCGAAACCGATCTGCTCGCCGCCGAACTGCTGCGCAATGCCAACCAGCCTGGCTTGACCAAGCTCACGGTGAGCGAGGCCGGCGCCTCGGTGTATTCGGCCAGCAGTCTGGCCAGCCGCGAGTTTCCCGATCTGGACGTGAGCCTGCGCGGCGCGGTGTCCATCGCCCGCCGGGTGCAAGACCCGCTGGCCGAACTGGTGAAGATCGACCCCAAGAGCATCGGCGTCGGCCAGTACCAACATGACGTGAACCAGACCGCGCTGTCGCGCAAGCTCGACGCCATCGTCGAAGACTGTGTGAACGCCGTCGGCGTCGACCTGAACACCGCCTCGGCGCCGCTGCTGGCCCGCGTGGCGGGCCTGAGTGCGCGCATTGCCGAGCAGATCGTGCTGCACCGCGACCAGACCGGCGCTTTCGCCAACCGCGAGGCACTCAGGGCGGTGCGCGGCCTGGGCGACAAAACCTTCGAGCAGGCCGCAGGTTTTCTGCGCATCAACGGCGGCGACAATCCGCTGGACCGCACCGGCGTGCATCCTGAGAGCTATCCGCTGGTGGAAAAGGTGCTGGCTGCGGCAGGCCAGCCGATCAGCCTGTTGATGGGCAATCGGGATGCGCTGCAGCGCCTGCGCCCCGAGCAGTTCGTGGACGACCGCTTCGGCGCGTTCACCGTGCGCGATGTGTTGGCCGAGCTGGAAAAACCCGGCCGCGATCCGCGCCCCGAATTCCGCACGGCCAAGCTGCTCGATGGCGTGCACGATATCAAGCAGCTCGAAGCAGGCATGCAGCTCGAAGGCACGGTCACCAATGTCACCGCGTTTGGCGCGTTCGTCGATCTGGGCGTGCATCAGGACGGGCTGGTGCATGTCTCGCAAATGGCGCAGCGCTTCGTGAACGACGCCCGCGAGGTGGTCAAGACGGGCGACATCGTCAAGGTGCGTGTGGTTGAGGTGGATGTGGCGCGCAAGCGCATCGCGCTGTCGATGCGGCCGGCCGACCCGGCGCGCCCGCAGGGCGGGCAGGGCCAGTCCCGTCCGCGTGAACGCCAGGAGGGCGGCCGCACGGGCAGCCATCGCGCGGGCGCCGTACCGTCCCCGCAGAACACCGCCATGGCGGCCGCCTTCGCCAAACTCAAGCGCTGAGGATGCGCCTGTTTGCCGTGTCAGATCAACTGCCTTGACACCGTCGCGCTTGAAAATATCCTCCTGACGCCGTATCTACAGGGCAGTTCAAGACGGAGGATTCCATGCGGATCGAAAAACTCACCACCCAGTTTCAGGAGGCATTGGCCGAGGCGCAATCGCTTGCGGTCAATCACGGCAACGCCTATATAGAGCCGGTGCATTTGCTGCACGCCTTGCTCGGCCAGGACGGCCCCAAAGCGCTGCTCGCACGCGCCGGGGTGAATGTGCCGGGGTTGACGGCAGCCACCGCGCAGGCCATCGATCGTCTGCCCGAAGTCGAAGGCACCGATGGCAATGTGCAAGTCAGCCGCGAGCTCAATGGCCTGCTCAACCTCACCGAGAAAGAAGCCACCAAGCGCAACGATCAGTTCGTCGCCAGCGAGTTGTTCCTGCTTGCTGTGGCCGATGACAAGGGTGAGGCCGGGCGCATCGCGCGTGAAAACGGCCTCTCCCGCAAGTCGCTGGAGTCGGCCATCGAGGCGGTGCGCGGCGGGCAGAACGTCAACAGCGCCGAGGCCGAAGGTGCGCGCGAATCGCTGAAAAAATACACCATCGACCTCACCGAGCGCGCGCGCCAGGGCAAGCTCGATCCGGTGATCGGCCGAGACGACGAAATTCGCCGTGCCATCCAGGTGCTGCAGCGCCGCACCAAAAACAACCCGGTGCTGATCGGCGAGCCGGGCGTGGGCAAGACGGCCATTGTCGAAGGGCTGGCGCAGCGCATCGTCAACGACGAGGTGCCCGATAGCCTGCGCGGCAAACGCTTGCTGGTGCTCGATATCGCTCTGCTGCTGGCCGGGGCCAAGTTTCGCGGCGAGTTTGAGGAGCGGCTGAAAAACGTGCTCAAGGAGTTGTCGCAAGACGCCGGGCAGACCATTGTGTTCATCGACGAGATTCACACCATGGTCGGCGCGGGCAAGGGCGAAGGCGCGATGGACGCGGGCAATATGCTCAAGCCGGCGCTGGCGCGCGGTGAACTGCATTGCATCGGCGCGACCACGCTCGACGAATACCGAAAATACATCGAGAAGGACGCCGCGCTGGAGCGCCGCTTCCAGAAGGTAATGGTCGATGAGCCCAGCGTGGAAGACACCATCGCCATCCTGCGCGGCCTGCAGGAGAAGTACGAGGTGCACCACGGGGTGGAGATCACCGACCCGGCCATCGTCGCCGCGGCGGAGTTGAGCCACCGCTACATCACCGACCGCTTTCTGCCCGACAAGGCCATCGACCTGATCGACGAGGCCGCGGCCAAGATCAAGATCGAGATCGACTCCAAGCCGGAGGCGATGGACAAGCTCGATCGCCGGCGCATCCAGCTCAAGATCGAGCGCGAAGCGGTGAAGCGCGAGAAGGATGAGGCTTCGCAAAAGCGCCTGGCACTGATCGAGGAAGAACTCGCCAAGCTCGACCGCGAATACGCCGATCTGGACGAAATCTGGAAGGCCGAAAAGGCTGCGGTGCAGGGTTCGGCCGCGATCAAGGAAGAGATCGACAAGATCCGTTTTGAGATCGAGGAACTCAAGCGAAAGGGCGATTTCAACAAGGTGGCCGAGCTGCAATACGGCCGCCTGCCGGAGTTGGAGCGCAAGCTGCATGAGGCGCAGGCCAAGGAAACCGCGGACGGCGACCAGCCGCAGGCGCGGCGCCTGCTGCGCACCCAGGTGGGCGCGGAGGAAATCGCCGAGGTCGTGTCACGCGCGACCGGCATTCCGGTGTCCAAGCTGGTGCAGGGCGAGCGCGACAAGCTGGTCCACATGGAAGAGCGCCTGCACCGCCGCGTGGTGGGGCAGGACGAGGCGATTCGCGCGGTGTCCGACGCCATTCGCCGCTCGCGCGCCGGGCTGTCCGATCCGCGCAGGCCGTATGGTTCTTTCCTCTTCCTCGGCCCGACGGGCGTGGGCAAGACCGAACTGACCAAGGGACTGGCCGAGTTCCTGTTCGACACCGACGAGCACATCGTGCGCCTCGACATGAGCGAGTTCATGGAGAAGCATTCAGTCGCCCGTCTCATCGGTGCGCCGCCCGGCTATGTGGGCTATGACGAAGGTGGTTACCTCACCGAAGCCGTGCGCCGCAAGCCCTACAGCGTGGTGCTGTTCGACGAGGTAGAGAAAGCGCATCCGGACGTGTTCAACGTGCTGCTGCAGGTGCTCGACGATGGGCGGCTCACCGACGGTCAGGGCCGCACCGTGGACTTCAAGAACACCGTGATCGTGATGACCAGCAATCTGGGCTCGCATCAGATCATGGCGATGAGCGGCCAACCGCAGCAGGCCATCCGCGATGCGGTGTGGGAGGAGGTGAAGGCGCATTTCCGTCCGGAGTTTCTCAACCGCATCGACGAGGTGGTGGTGTTCCACGCTCTGGGGAAGAAAGAGATCGCGGATATCGCGCGCATCCAGTTGCGCGGTCTGGAAGGGCGACTGGCGCAGCTCGATATGCGGCTGGATGTCAGCAGCGAAGCACTGGCCGAGATTGCCCGAGAAGGCTTCGATCCGGTGTTTGGCGCGCGGCCGCTCAAGCGGGCGATTCAGCAGCGCATCGAGAACCCGCTGGCCAAGCTGATTCTCGAAGGCCGCTTCGGTCCGAAGGACGTGATTCCGGTCAACCTCAAAAACGGCCAGATCGTGTTCGAACGGGGCTGAACACCGGCCAGGGTGACCGGCTGAAGGGCGGAGCGTTCAGCTTTTCAGCCAATTGAGGAAGTCGGCATAGGCCTTCGGGCTGCCGACTTCCCATCCGGTGAGGCCCAGGGCTTTGTTGGCCCGCTCCGAAGCGGCGCCGAGCAAATCGGCGCGCACTTTGGCCACCGAGTCCTCCGGCACGCTTGGGGCGGCCAGCACTGCCCACATGGGCATGGGCTGATGCTGCAACAACACGCCGCCCTCGGCCAGCCACTGCTTAGAGACCACGGGGGTCACCACCCCGATGGCTGCGACTTGCATGTCGCGCATCAGACCTGTGACCGCATTCTGCGTTTTGACGTAGACAACTTTGGGCAGCTGCTTGGCATGCCCCAGCCACAGCTTTTGCGCAATCATGTCCACCAGGCTGCCCTTTTGAGGCGCAAGCAACACCGCAGACGGCGAACTCCACGCCTCGTCGGGTGAGATGCAAGTCTCCGGCACAGCGGTGCTGAGCCCGAGCACGCTCAGACTGCCGCCGCCAACGAGAATTTTCCCGGCCTGATTGGGACATTGCCGGGCGATCAGATCGGTGCCGAAGTGCATCGTGTCTTTGCCCACGGCAACCAGCTGCCAGCCCTTGGCCAGCAGGGCTGCGGTCAGGTTGGGCGGTTTGACAAAGGCAAAGCTGTAGCGGTTCACGTCGGAACTCGCCTCCGCGGTCTTGAGGTCGAAGTTCGGCAACCACAAAACCTTGCGGTCGACCGCGTTGCTGACGACATCGCTGAGTGTCTGCCCGATGACATTCAGGGCTTGTTGGTTCTCAGCGGCCAGTCCAAACTGAAAGCCCATGAGCAAGGGCGCTGCGGACGCGACCGCAGGCGTCGGCGCGGCCTCGGCCTGGCGGGTCGCCAGGCCACCACAGAACAAGCTGACCAGCAGCACGCCCACGGCGGCAAATGAGATGATGGGGCGCGTTTGCCCTGGATCTGTGTGCAGATGGGAAGAGAACATGATGTGGTGGGGCCCCGTGGACAGTCAGGCGACTTGTGAGCGTTGAATTGCACCGGGAAGTGGCGCAACGGGTCGGCTTCGATGTCAGTGCGCTGCTGTAATACATTGAATGAGACGCCTCACTTTACAGTTGGGCTGAGTTTGGCCGATCAGGAGTTTCCCTGGGGCTGACAGAATGTGAAGTCTGTGCGTGCATGTGTTTGCGCCGAACTCGCACGATGTCGGCAGACTCCACCACAGCACAGAAACAAAGATCGGGAGCCTGGGGGAATGGTTGCTTTCAAATGGATGTTGATGAGCGCGCTGGTTCTGGCGTTCTCAGGTTGTGCCCAGCAGCCGCATGAACAGAAATGGGCGATGGACTACATCGGTCCGAAAATCATGCAGCCGCTGCAATTCACCGATATGGCTTCGAGCAGCGGCAAGCTGGAGTCGTCCAAGGACTTTCTCGGCAAGGTGGTGGTGCTGTATTTCGGCTACACCCACTGCCCGGACGTCTGCCCGACCACCATGGCGCACCTCGCCCGCGCCGAGCAACTGCTGGGGCCGCAGGGCAAGGACGTGCAGGTGATCTTCGTCACGGTCGACCCCAAGCGCGATACGCCCAAGGTGCTCGATGCCTATGTCCACGCCTTCATGTCCAGCGCCATCGGTCTGAGCGGCACCGTGGCGCAGACCAAAACGCTGGCGGGTCGCTATCACGTCAGCTATTCCTACGGCAAACCTGATGCGCATGGCAACTATGTGGTCAACCACAGTGCGGCGATCTATGTGTTCGGCCCCCACGGCAATGGCCGCTTGATCGGCACCGAACTCACGCCGCCCGAAGGCATCGCCCACGACGTGCACCAGCTTCTCGCCGACGCCCACAAAAGCTGGTGGCAAAAGCTGGTTTGACGGCGATTAAGCGCTGCCGCCGCGTGCGAAGCCCTTGACCTGCAAGGGACGATGCGTGTCATTGACCACGATCACACGTTGTCCCGGCGGCAGGGCGGTGAGGGGCAATGCGTGATGATCGAGCGGGGCGATATGCAGCACATTGATCGCCATCAGCGGCGCTTGAGGCGCGCTGGCCGCGTGAACCGTGAGTGCCGCAGTGGCCAGGGTGGTCAGCCCACCGGCCAGCAGGGCTTTGAGAAGGGCGCGCTTGGACATGGCACACTCCAGATGCAGTCAGAGCGCTTTGGAGTGGCTGGGTGACGTTTGGTTGCGTCTTGCCCGGTAAAGAGTTGTGACGCGAGTTGTGACGCACAGCCGAGCCCGGACGCGGCACAATGCGAGCCTGTTTGAAAACGAACGTTTTTTGCGAAATTCACCATGACGTTGCCTCCCATCTTGTCTCAATCTCGATTCCTGTCGCGCCGCCTCGTTTTGCTGGGAGCGCTGGCCTTGCCGCTGGCGGGCTGCGGGCACCACAACAACCAGACCTGGCAGCTCAGCAACATCACCGGCGTGATGCCCAATCTCGAATTCAATCTCACCAACGATCTGGGGCAGAAGGTCACGGCGGAGAACTACAAGGGCAAGGTTGTTTTGCTCTACTTCGGCTACACCCATTGCCCCGATGTTTGTCCGACCACCATGCAGCTCATGTCGAATGTGGTGCAGCAGCTTGGCCCGGAGGGCAAGGATGTCCGTATCCTGTTCGTCAGCGTGGACCCCAAGCGCGACTCCAACACCATACTCAAGGCGTACACCGCGGCATTCAGCCCCAACGCCGTCGGCCTGACCGGCACCATCAAACAGATCGATGACTTGACCCGGCGCTACCGCGTGGCCTTCAGCTATGGCAAGCCCGATGCGCAGGGGAACTATGTGGTGGACCACAGCGCGGGGGTTTACATTTTTGGTCGCAGTGGACGCATTCATCTGCTGGGTTCTGACACCAATCCTCCCGCCGCGTTTGTGCACGACCTCAAGCAACTGATCGCCGACGAGGGCTGACGCAACCGTGCGTTGATGCCAGGAACGAAAAAGGCCCGGAATTCCGGGCCTTTTTCATGGGCGACAACCGCGCTATTTCGCTGCCCCACTCGCCGATGGCTCGGCCTGCAGCGAGCGCATCACCGCAGCGGCGGGGTCTTCCTCCTCAGCGGCTGGTGCACTGCCACCTTCGGCCGGGGCAGCCTCTGATGCACCAAAGCTCGGTGGGGCGATGGACTCATAGCTGTTGTCATCAGACGGTCCAATGATCTGCACCTTGTTGATATCGACTTCAGCATGATGGTCCAGGCCGCTGGTGACCAGACCCGGGAAGGCAATGATCAGGCCAACCATGATGATCTGGATCAGCACGAAAGGCACCGCACCCCAGTAGATCTGCCCGGTGGTCACGCGGGCGATGCGCTTGCCGGTCTCCTTGTCGGTGTAGTCGTCCTTTGCCGCGACGCTGCGCAGGTAGAACAGCGCAAAACCGAAGGGCGGGTGCATGAACGAGGTCTGCATGTTCACGGCCAGCAGCACGCCGAACCAGATCAGGTCGATGCCCAGTTTCTCAGCCACCGGCCCAAGCAGCGGAATGATGATGAACGACAGCTCGAAAAAGTCGAGGAAGAAGGCCAATACGAACACCAGAATGTTCACGACGATGAGGAAGCCCAGCACACCGCCCGGCAGACTGGTGAGCAGATGCTCCACCCAGACGCGGCCATCGAGTCCCTGGAACACCAGGTTGAACACCGTGGAGCCGATGAGAATGAACAACACGAAGGTCGAGAGCTTGGTCGTGGTGTTGAGCGCCTGCTTGAGCAGATCGATATTGAGCCGTTTGCGACTAAACGCCATGATCAGCGCGCCCACGGCGCCCATCGCGCCGCCTTCGGTGGGCGTGGCCACGCCCAGGAAAATGGTGCCCAGCACGAGGAAGATCAGCGTGAGCGGCGGCACCAGAGCGAATGTCACGCGTTCGGCCATCTGCGACAACAGATTGAGTCGGAAGGCTCGGTTGAGCAGCGACAGCACCAGCGAAAGAATCACGCCGAAGGTCATGGCCACGACGATGGTTTCATCCGTCGCAGCAATCACTTCGTGCCCCGCGCGCCAGCTCAGCAGCGCGCTGTAGTTGCGGGCCAGCACGATGCTGGAAATCAACACCACACCGAACAGAATGCCCAGCGAACGCAGGCCGCTATCGCCGTTGGGCTCGCGAATGGTGCGGGCCTCGGGTGGCAGCGCCGGCGCCCATTGCGGCTTGATCAAGGTCACGCCCACGACGTAAGCGAGGTATAAACCCGTGAGCGCGAATCCGGGGATGAACGCGCCCTTGTACATATCGCCCACGCTGCGGCCGAGCTGATCGGCCATGACGATGAGCACCAGCGACGGCGGGATGATCTGCGCCAGCGTGCCCGAAGCGGCGATCACCCCCGAGGCCAGACGGCGGTCATAGCCGTAGCGCAGCATGATGGGAAGCGAGATCAGGCCCATCGAAATCACCGAAGCCGCCACCACGCCCGTGGTTGCCGCCAGCAGCGCACCGACAAAAATCACCGCGATCGCCAGGCCGCCGCGAATCGGGCCGAACAACTGGCCGATGGTTTCCAGCAGGTCTTCGGCCATGCCGCTGCGCTCGAGCAGCAGGCCCATGAAGGTGAAGAAGGGAATGGCCAGCAGGGTGTCGTTCTGCATGATGCCGATGATGCGCAGCGGAATGGCTTCAAGCAGCGCCTGCGGCATCAGCCCGAGTTCCACGCCGATAAAACCGAACAGCAGGCCGCAGGCTGCCAGGCTGAACGCCACCGGAAAGCCGACTAGCAAAAACAGCACCAGCGCCGCGAACATAATGGGCGCGATATTCGCAATGAGAAAGGCGGTCATTTATTGGGCCTCGTTTTTTTTCTGCGCCAACATGAATTCGGCCAGTTCTTCTTCTGCCGTTTTTTCGTTTTTCTTCACCAGCGGGTCGTCGATCAGCCCGCGCAAAAATGCCACGCGCTTGATCAGCTCTGACACTCCCTGCAGCCCGAGCAGCGAGAAGCCAATGGGCACGAGGATGTAAACCGGCCAGCGGATCAGCCCGCCGGCATTGCTCGACATCTCGCCCGAGGCGATGGCATTGATCACCGTGGGCAGCGACAGCCGCACGGTTTCAACCACGAAGGGAAACAGAAAGAACACGATGCCGATGATGTCGATCCAGTTGCGCCCACGCGGCGAGAGCTTGCTGGAGAGCACGTCGATGCGCACATGCTCGTTGTGCAAAAACGTATAGCCGGCCGCCAGGAGAAACACCGCGGCGAACAGATACCACTGAATTTCCAGAAAGGCATTCGAGCTGTAGTCGAAGACTTTGCGTACGACCGCATTGAGTGCGCTGATGATGGCCGAAGCAAGAATGAGCCAGAGGGCAAAGCGGCCCACGCGCTCGTTGAGCCAGTCAATCCCGCGGGATAGGGCAAGTAAGGCGTTCAAGACATCTCCCGATTGTTTTGTGAACGAGTCGTTGACGGCTGTTTGTTCAGAGAAGTGTCATGGCAAGGCTTTATCGCATGACAGATCTGAAACAGTCCGCGGCCGAAGTATAAAGATGTAACAGACGCGAACTGAAATTTCCGGGCTCGGGTTTGCCCGCAGAGCAGGGGGTGAAGCAGTCTTGCGCGCGGCGGCGGTAATCGCCGCGGCGTGCAAGAAGAGGGATAAGAGGCAGCGGCGCTCAGGCGCGCACGTCAATGCCCGGAGTGCCCGCTTTCAATAGGCCGATGATGGCGGCTTGGGCAAAGCCTTCGTCGCGGAAGACGCGCAGCACCTCGTCGACCTGCTCCGGCGCGCAGCTCACGAGCAGGCCGCCGGAGGTCTGCGGATCGGTGAGCAGCGTTTGAGCCAGCGGCGGCAGATCGGCGGCAAGCGCGACTTCGCCGCCATAACTGGCCCAGTTGCGGCGCGATGCGCCCGTGATGTGGCCGGCGTTCGCCAACTCCACCACGCCTTCGATGAGGGGCACATCGGCGAAGCGCACGTCCGCCCGCAGTCCCGAGCCGCGGCAGACTTCCAGCAGATGGCCGAGCAGGCCGAAACCGGTGACGTCGGTCAGGGCATGCACGCCGGGCAGCAGGGCCAGTTGCTTGCCGGGGGTGTTGAGCTGCGTGGTGTTGGCAATCATGCGCGCGTAGCCCGCGGCATCGAGCGCTTCGCTTTTGAGCGCAGCCGACTGAATGCCCACGCCCAGCGGTTTGCCCAGCACGATCACGTCGCCGGGTCGGGCGCTGTCGTTGCGGCGGATGTGGCTGGGGTGCGCCAGACCCATGACCACCAGTCCGTAAATGGCCTCGACCGAATCGATGCTGTGCCCCCCTGCAATGGGAATGCCGGCCTGCGCGCAAACGGTTTCGCCGCCCCGCAAAATGTCCCCCACGATATCCAGCGGCACCACGCCGATGGGCATGCCCACGAGCGCCAGCGCCATGATGGGCGTGCCGCCCATGGCGTAAATGTCGGAAATGGCGTTGGTCGCGGCGATCCGTCCGAAGTCGAAGGGATCGTCCACGATGGGCATGAAGAAATCGGTCGTGGCAATCAGCGCCTGTTCGGGGTTGAGCAGATACACCGCCGCATCATCCGCAGACTCGTTGCCGACCAGCAGGGCCTCAGGCCTGGGCAGTAGCGGCGCGTGCTTTTTCAGGATTTCGGACAGGACGCCCGGCGCAATCTTGCAGCCACAACCGCCGCCATGCGACAGCGAGGTGAGGCGGGGGGCGGCGGTTGCGGCAGGGGTGTTGGGAGCTGAGTTCATGGGAATGGAGTCTGTGGATCAGCCAGCAGAAGAAACAAAAGAATCGTCCTGCCAGTTCTGGCAGAACTGCAAAAAGCGTTGCAGCGGCTGGGAGAAGGTCTTTTTCTGATGATGCACGATGTAGAGCGTGCGGTGCATGGGCGGCAGCGGGCTGCGCACGGTGACGAGGTGGCCGTGATCCAGCGCATCGCGCACCAATCGGCGGGGAATACAGGTCAGCCCCAGGCCGGCGATGGCCGCGCCGCGTATGGCCTCCGAACTACCCAGCACCATGGCCCGCTCGAAGCCGTGCAAATGTTCGAGCAGCAGGGTTTCGACGGTTTCGCGGGTGCCCGAACCCGGCTCACGCAGCAGCCAGCGGGCTGTGCGCAACTCGTCCAGACTGACCTCACGGCCCGCCAGAGGACTGTCAGGGGCGCAAACCACGACCAGCGCATCGCGCAGCCAAGGCTGAATGGCCAGGTCGTCGCGGTGACAGGCGCCTTCGACGAGCCCGAGATCGACCTCGAACTGCGCCACGGCCTCGGCGATGGCCTGGGTGTTGCCCACACGCAGACAGAACTGCGCAGCGGGAAACTCACGGCAGAACTCCGCCATGATGCCCGGCAGAATGGCGTTGCCCACGGTGCTGCTCGCGCCGATGCGCAGCGCCGCGGCGCCCGCGCTGAACAGCGCTTCGATCCCGCGGGTCTGGTCGAGGATGGCCATGGCGCGGGGCAACAGCAGGCGGCCGGAGTCATTGAGCACCAGCCGTTTGCCGACCCGGTCGAAGACGCGTTCACCGAGCTGCGCTTCCAGTTCCGCCAGCGCCGCACTGACGGCGGACTGCGACATCGACAGGGTGTCGCCTGCGGCGGTGGCACTGCGGCTGTGTGCAATCTCCACCAGCACTTCCATTTGCCGCAGGGTCAGTCGCATGAGTTTGATCTATTCATTGGATTGATTTCAAGCCAAGCATAAACCAGACGGCTTGAATACCCACGCAGCCATCACAGAAAAAATTGCCTTCCGCCTTGGAACTTTGGGGCTGGGGAAAAGTCTGAGATGTTGACGAAAAAGATCGGGATTTGTAGAATTGGCCCACTAGTTTCGTCGGGTATTTTCCATTCCGGCACTGTGTAATGTCTGCTGCAAGCCTGCCCAAGGCGGTCGCCCTGACGTTGCAACTGGCCATCATTCATGTTGAGGAGAGCCGCCATGCGACTGACCACCAAAGGACGTTTTGCCGTAACCGCGATGATCGACGTGGCCATGCGTCAACATCTCGGCCCCGTAACTCTGGCCGGCATCAGCCAGCGCCAGCATATTTCCCTTTCTTATCTGGAGCAGCTGTTCGGCAAACTGCGCCGTCATGAGCTGGTGGACTCCGTGCGCGGCCCCGGAGGCGGCTATACGCTTTCGCGCAAATCGGAAGAAATCAGCATTGCCGACATCATCATCGCCGTGGACGAGCCTCTCGACGCCACTCAGTGCGGCGGCAAGGAAAACTGCAACGGCGAAGACAACGGCCCCTGCATGACGCACGACCTCTGGGCGCAGCTCAATGCCAAGATGGTGGAGTTTCTCGATTCGGTCAACCTCAAAGGGTTGGTCGAGCAGAACCTCGCCAAGGGGGTCACGGTGGAAGAGGTGGCCATCACCCGTAAACCCGTGTCTCCGCTGCCGGTGACGGCCAAGCCGATCAAGGTCAAGGCGCCGAACTCGGTGTTCAACCTCGCGCAGACTTTGAATTAAGCCTGGTTTCAAGAGATTTGAGCCCGGCGCTGCGCGCCGGGTACGTGTCGGGTGCATTCCGCAATGAATTTTCGCCGATAACGAGCACACATCCTGAGCATTTCCACTGAGCATTCCCACCATGTCCACCACGCCCCATCTTCCGATTTACATGGACTACGCCGCAACCACGCCCGTGGACCCGCGGGTGGTCGATGCCATGATTCCCTGGCTGCGCGAACATTTCGGCAACCCGGCGTCGCGCAGTCATGCCTGGGGCTGGGAGGCGGAGGCTGCGGTGGAAAAGGCTCGCGAGCAGGTGGCCGCGCTGATCAACGCCGACGCCAAGGAAATCATCTGGACGTCCGGTGCCACCGAGTCGAATAACCTCGCCATCAAGGGCGCTGCGGAGTTCTATCAGGGCAAGGGCAAGCACATCGTCACCGTCAAGACCGAGCACAAGGCGGTGCTCGATACCGTGCGCGAAATGGAGCGCCGGGGTTTCGAGGCCACCTATCTCGACGTGCAGCCCAACGGCCTGCTCGACCTCGACGTATTCAAGGCGGCGCTGCGGCCCGACACCATTCTGGTTTCGGTCATGCTGGTCAACAACGAGATCGGCGTGATTCAGGACATTCCGGAAATTGGCCGCATCTGCCGCGAGCGCGGCATTATTTTTCATGTCGATGCGGCGCAGGCCACCGGCAAGATGGTGATTGATCTGCAGGCCTGGCCGGTGGATCTGATGAGCCTGGCTTCGCACAAAACTTATGGCCCCAAGGGCATCGGTGCGCTGTATGTGCGGCGCAAGCCGCGGGTGCGGCTGATTCCGCAAATGCACGGTGGCGGACACGAGCGCGGCCTGCGCTCGGGCACGCTGCCCACGCATCAGATCGTGGGCATGGGCGAGGCGTTTCGCATTGCCAAGGCCGAACTCGGCGCGAGCATCGAGCGCGCCCGCATGCTGCAGCAGCGCCTGCTCGACGGCCTCAAAGACATTGAAGAGGTTTATGTGAACGGCGATTTGGAGCGCCGCGTGCCGCACAACCTCAACATCAGTTTCAACTACGTCGAGGGCGAGTCGCTGATCATGGCGATCAAGGGCATTGCAGTATCCAGCGGCTCGGCCTGCACTTCCGCCAGCCTGGAGCCCTCGTATGTGTTGCGCGCCCTGGGCCGCAGCGATGAGTTGGCGCATTCCTCGCTGCGCATGACCATCGGTCGCTATACGACCGAAGAGGAAATCGACTCCGCCGTGCGTCAGCTGCGCGAAAGCGTGGCCAAGCTGCGCGATCTCTCGCCCCTCTGGGACATGTACAAGGAAGGCATCGACATCAGCACCATCCAGTGGGCGGCGCACTGAGCTCCTTGCGGCTAAGCGCCTATCTGCATCAGGGTTGTGCAAATAGCCGACAATAGAGATCGGAATTATTGGATGTGTCGTTCGCCCCTTCCGGCGAGCGCTTCGAGGAGGACAAGATCATGGCTTACAGTGACAAAGTGGTGGACCATTATGAAAACCCGCGTAACGTGGGCTCTTTTGCCAAGGACGACCCGCAGGTCGGCACCGGCATGGTGGGTGCTCCGGCGTGTGGCGATGTGATGAAGCTGCAGATCCGCGTCAACGATCAAGGCGTGATCGAGGATGCCCGCTTCAAAACCTACGGCTGCGGTTCGGCCATAGCCTCGTCTTCGCTGGTGACCGAGTGGGTCAAGGGCAAGACGCTCGATCAAGCGCTTGAAATTCGCAACAGCCAGATCGCCGAAGAACTGGCGCTGCCGCCGGTCAAGATTCATTGCTCCATCCTGGCCGAAGACGCCATCAAAGCCGCAGTGAGCGATTATCAGCAGCGTCATGGTCGTAATGCCGGGCAAGCGCTAGCCACTGAGCAGGCCCAGGCTGCCTGAGCGCGCTCAATTAGACGTAGACCAAGGGAATCGAGGGAACCGAAGATGTCAGTCACATTGACCGAGCGCGCGGCCGAGCAGGTGCAGCGCCATCTCGCCAAGCGGGGTGCGGGGCTAGGGGTGCGCCTGGGCATCAAGACCACCGGCTGCTCCGGCATGGCCTATAAGCTCGAATTCGTCGATCAAGCGTCTGAGGAAGATCAGGTGTTCGACAGCCACGGCGTCAAGATTCTGGTCGATCCCAAGAGCCTGGCCTACGTGGACGGCACCGAGCTTGATTTCGTGCGCCAGGGCTTGAACGAAGGCTTCCAGTTCAACAACCCCAACGAAAAAGATCGCTGCGGCTGCGGCGAGTCGTTCCGGGTTTGAGCGGCTTCGGCGCCTTGCTCATGGACGTCGCTCGGCGCCTTTGATCTGATGGATTTCGCTCAGTCTTATTTCGCCCTGTTCGGCCTTCCCGAAACCTTTTCCCTCGACGCAGCGCAGTTGGAACGGGCGCGGCTCGCGGTGCAGTCGCAAGTGCATCCCGACCGATTCGCTTCCGGCTCGGATCGCGATAAGCGTCTGGCCATGCAAATGGCGGCGCAGGCCAACGCGGCCTACCTCACCCTCAAGAACCCGGTTCAGCGCGCGTCCTACCTGTGCGAGCGGCGCGGCGTGGCGGTGCAGGCAGAGAACAACACCGCCATGCCCACCGAATTTCTGATGCAGCAGATGCAATGGCGCGAAGCGCTCGATGAGTTGCGGGAAGCGGCCGATGCAAGCGGGCTTCATGCCTTGCAGGTCGAGGTGCAGGCGCAGCGCGCTCAGCGCATCGAAGCCATTCGTCAGGCGCTCGATGAACAGAACGCCCCACAAGCGGCCGCCGAGCAGGTGCGCGCCCTGTTGTTTCTCGACCGTTTTGTCGAAGAACTGCGGCGCACAGCCGATTCCTTGCCGCAGCCTTCCGTTTGATGCCCGCTTGATGCCCGTTTGATACTCGATTGATTTCATTTCCTCGCTCCGGCACTTCAAGTCAACCTCGGCCGAGCTGAGCGATTAACTCCCTTTTTCCATGGCCTTGTTGCAAATCTCCGAACCTGGACAATCGCCCGACCCGCACCAGCACCGACGTGCCGTGGGCATTGATCTGGGCACCACGCATTCGCTCGTCGCCGCAGTGCTCAGCGGCTCACCGCAATGTCTGCCTGATGCGCAGGGAGAGGTGCTGCTGCCCTCCGTGGTGCACTACCACGCTGATGGCCGCGCCGAAGTGGGCCTGCGCGCGCGTGAAGAGCAGGCGCTCGATCCGGCCAATACTCTCGTTTCGGTCAAACGCTATATGGGCCGCAGCCCGAGCGATCTGCCGCCGACGGCGCTTGCGCATTACCGCATCAATCACGATGCGCGCATGGTCCGATTCCAGACCGCCGCTGGCGAGATGACGCCGGTTCAAGTCTCGGCCGACATCCTGCGCGTGCTGCGCTGGCGCGCTGAAGACACGCTGGGCGGCGAGCTGGTCGGTGCTGTGATCACCGTGCCCGCCTACTTCGACGATGCCCAGCGCCAGGCGACCAAGGACGCCGCGCAACTCGCGGGTTTGCATGTGCTGCGCCTTATCAACGAACCCACGGCCGCGGCGCTGGCCTACGGGCTCGATCATGGCGCCGAAGGTCTGTATGTCATTTACGACCTGGGCGGAGGTACCTTCGATCTTTCCGTGCTGCGGCTGAGCAAAGGAGTGTTCGAGGTGGTCGCCACCAGCGGCGACACAGCGCTGGGCGGTGACGATTTCGACCAGCGCATCGAGGCGCTGATGCGGCAGCAGGCCGGCAATCCCGAGCTGTCAGCCAGCCTGCAACGGCAGTGGCGCATGGCCGCACGCCAAGCCAAAGAAGCGCTGAGCGCGGCCAGCTCGGTGGAATACACCGTGGCACTGGCCGATGGGGCCTCTCACACCGGCACTTTGCAGCGCGACGATTTCGAGCAGGCCATCGCCGATCTGGTGCAACGCACCCTCGCGCTGTTGCGCCGCGCTTTGAGCGACGCGCAGGTCAGTATCGCAGACGTGCAGGGCGTGGTGCTCGTGGGCGGCGCCACGCGCATGCCCATGATTCGCCAGGCGGTTGCGCGCGCCATCGGCAAGGCGCCGCTCACCGATCTCAATCCTGACGAAGTGGTGGCGCTGGGCGCAGCCATTCAGGCCAACGCGCTGGCGGGCAATGCCGGGGCCGACGATGTGTTGCTGCTCGATGTCATTCCCTTGTCGCTCGGCGTCGAGACCATGGGCGGGCTGGTCGAGCACATTCTGCCGCGCAACAGCACCATTCCTCAGGCGCGAGCGCAAGACTTCACCACCTTCCGCGACGGGCAGACCGCCATGGCCATTCATGTGGTGCAGGGCGAGCGCGAACTGGTGAGCGACTGTCGTTCGCTGGCGCGCTTCGAGCTGCGCGGCATTCCGCCCATGGTGGCGGGCGCCGCGCGTATCCGCGTGACCTTCGCGGTCGATGCCGACGGTCTGCTCGAAGTCAGCGCGCAAGAGCTGACCACCGGCGTGCAGGCCCAGGTGCAGGTCAAACCGGCTTACGGCCTGGACGACGCGCAAATCGCGCAGATGCTGCACGACAGCGTGGCCCACGCCCAAGACGACCGCGACGCCCGCATGCTGCAGGAAGCGCGGGTGGACGCCCAGGCCCTGCTGGCCGCCACACGCAACGCCATGCAGCTCGACCGCGATCTGCTGAGCGAGCAGGAAGTCGCGCAGATTCACGCCGACATGGCCGCGCTGGCGCAGGCCGAACAAGGCGGCGACATCGATCAGATCCGCCTCGCCACCGAGGCGCTGACGCGGCAGACCGATGCGTTTGCCGAGCGGCGCATGAACCGCAGCATTCAACGCGCGCTGGCGGGTCAATCCGTCGATCAGATCGCGCAGCTCACCGACACGCCGTCCAGCACGGCGTCCTGAGACTTTTCTCGATTCTCACCATGCCCATCATCACGGTTCTGCCGCATCCCGAATATTGCCCGGAAGGAAAACAAGTCAGCGCCGGGCGCGGCACCTCGATTTGCGAGGCCCTGCTGGAAAACGGCGTGCCCATCGAACACGCCTGCGACATGCAATGCGCGTGCACCACCTGTCATGTGGTGGTGCGCAAGGGCTATGACAGCTTGGGCGAACTCGACGAAAGCGAAGAAGATCTGCTCGACCGCGCCTGGGGACTGGAGCCCACCTCGCGTCTATCCTGCCAGGCCATTCTGGCTGACGAAGACGTGACCATCGAGATTCCGAAATACTCGATCAACCACGCCAAGGAACACGGCTAAGCCGTCGTGGTTCACCGCAGGCGGATCAGATCGGGCGGCGGGCCCTTGGCGCCCGCTAGACGGCTCAGCAGCAGACGATAGATGTCCAGGTCGAAGCCGCCGCCGCCGGTCTCGCGTCGGCACTCCATCAACTCGGCCAGATCGGTTTCGCAACGCGCCGTGCCCAGATGCCGCCACTGGTCGAATACATGCACCTCGGTGCGATCCTGCTCAGGGCTGTGCTCGCGCAGACCGACGGGCCCGGCGTAAGGCCAGGCGCGCAGGCGTTCCGCAGCCAGCGCCAGCAGCAGGCGGGCGTGATGCCGCTCGGCTGACTCGAGACCGCAACACACCCCCTTGCACTGACCGATTTGCTGCGCGAAACAGCGGCCCTTGCCCGATTCAAGCCCCAGCGTCTGCGGGCACAGCGCGTGGCGCTGGGCGAGGGCGCGTAAGGCCTCGACAGCCTGTCGCTTGCTCCGGTAACAGCCATACAACTGCGGGAAAAATCGCGGATCGAGTTCGTCACCGCGCACCAGCGTGAGCAGCGGCCGCGCCGCGGGATCTTCCGCCAGCCGCCATGCACAAAGCTGTCGCTCACGGCGCAGTTGCCGGTTGAGCAGGGGCTGTAGCTCTTTAATGAGCCGCATCTCTAGCAGCAGGGCGCCAAACTCACCCGCCGTCTCGCGCCATTCGACCCGCCGCACCTCCTGCGCCAGGCGCAATTCCCGCGCGTCGCGGTGATCCGCCTGAAAGTGCGACAGCACCCGACTGCGCAGGCGCACGCTCTTGCCGATATAGAGCGGTACTTCACCTTCGCCGTAGAACAGATAGACCCCGGGCGCTTCGGGAATGTCGTCCACCGGGGTTTCCAGATGCGGCGGCAGGCTCGCACTGC